>Ga0207154_1015_pt2 | contig 28483 bp, 21 predicted proteins | sample Alteio_BWMinHeat_28_FD_153576 | JGI IMG/M metagenome (GOLD analysis project Ga0207154, IMG submission 153576) | Enriched cells from forest soil in Barre Woods Harvard Forest LTER site, Petersham, Massachusetts, United States -... | ecosystem: Environmental > Terrestrial > Soil > Temperate forest >... | reverse complement strand
CAAATGACAACGTGCTTCCCCCAGTCGCGATGCCGGGGAGCTCGAACCATTTGATTCACTGGCGCACTCATTTCGTCACCCGCACGTAGCGGTTGTTGATGATCGTAAGCGCGAGAATGACGACAAAGAGAATCATGCCGATGGCACAGGCATAGCCGAACTCTCCAGCTATGAACGCGCGATTATACATCCAGAGACCCGGCACCATACCTTTTCCGCCGGGTCCTCCATTTTCACCTAACAGTAAGAGTTGTAGACCATAACCTTGAAGTGTTGCAACAATCAACAACAACAAATTGAGCCTCACCTGGGTAAGGATTAGTGGGAGCTCAATATAGATAAACTTCTTGACCCCTCCAATACCGTCGAGATCAGCAGCCTCATAAATCTCACGACCGATTGACTGCAATCCCGCAAGATAGATTAGAACACCGACCGTGCCGATCCATGGGAACCCCCAAATAAATAGAGACGGCAGGATGAGTTCGGGCTGCGAAAGCCATCCAACTGGAATATTTGGGAAGAAGATCCCCCAATGGAAGATCCGCTGGTCGCACCATATCAGGGCCCATTTGAGCCCAGTACTGTCGAGCACAAGATTTAGCACGCCGAGGTTAGGGTCAAAAAAGAACTTCCAAATGAAGAGCGTCACCAAGCCTGGGATAATCATCGGAACCACCAGAAGCGCCCGGTATGCATATTGCCATCGGTCGCTTCTCAACCGGTGAATTAGCACTGCGAGCAAAATCGACGGCATCATCTTGAAGAGATTGAAAATGAACAAAATCGAGACCGTCTTGAACGAACCCCACAGCACTTTATCCTTGAAGGCTCGACGGAAATTATCGCCCCCTATCAGCTGCTTAATATCGCCACCGCCCCAATCAAATAGACTATTATAGATCCCATTTAATGCTGGCCAAAGGACGAAAGTGAAAACGAGCAACAACGATGGAACTACAAATAAATAAAGTCGCCACTCGTGCAGAGCTCGTCGACGTGAAATTGGATGGTTCATGAAAAGCAGCTATCTGCGGTTAACGCTGCTCGCTCAGCATGCAATAAAATGCCAAATGGAGAGCAAGCCTCACTCGTATCTGTTAGAAGCGTTTGTCAGGCTAAACGTTCGCATGATCCGCACCGCCCTTGCCTCCTGACGAGCGTCCAATGGCCGGAAAGAACGCCCAGTGTCCTAGGTTTTTCCCAATTACTGCCCAGTTCACTTTCGCTTGTAAAGCGTTTGCGTATAAAAGGGAGAGGGGCCTTCGCCGTGGCCCCTCTCGCAATTCTTCCGCTAAGGCGTGCTGGTGTAGTTAGTGAAGGTGGAAGTGTTCAGCAGCGTGTTGTTATGCGCGCAAACGGCGAGGCCTTGCGTTGCAGGGTTAGCCATCGTTATCGTGGTCGACCCAATTAACGTCCAAGTGATGTTATCACTTGATCGATACCCAGTGAATGTATTCCCCGACCGCACTAGTTTGACCCAGTATGGTGCGGTTAGTCCCGTGACCGTTGAAACTGTCGAAGCAGAACCGCCCGTCGTCGAGCGCTGTTGCATCGTCAGACCGCTGGCCGACGAAACCGCAACCCAGACGGCTGCCGAATTGGCGTCGGTTGTCGCTCGCATCATCACTCCAGATTTCGCCCAAACGTCGGTGTTTTGAACACTGGTCACGCGTGCGAGAACCGTGCTGTCACCCGACATCGACTCATGCGCGTAGTTAAACTGGTCAGCGGTTCCCCAGATGTCCGCTCCACCGCCCTTTACGGTCCATGTGCCGGTGTCCAAGCTGGCGCTCCCCAAGAGACCGGGACTGCCAACATCCGTATCAGCAAGATAGGGTTTCTCGCCGTAATTGGTGAAAGTGGAAGTATTCAGCAGCGCATTGTTATGCGCGCAAACGGCAAGGCCCTGCGTAATATTATTACTGGTCATTGGTACCGTGGTTGACCCAATTAACGTCCAAGTGATGTTATCACTTGAGTGATAGCCAGTGAATACGTTCCCCGAACGCACTAGCTTGACCCAGTGCGGCGCAGTTATTCCCGCGACCGTTAACACTGTCGAAGCGGTGCCTCCCGCCGGGCGTTGTTGCATCGTCAGACCGCTGGCTGACGAAACCGCAACCCAGACGGCCGCTGAATTGGCGGCGATTGTCTCTCGCATCATCACTCCAGATTTCGCCCAAACGTCGGTGTTTTGAACACTGGTCACGCGCGCGACAACCGTGCTGTCGCCCGATGTCGACTCGTACGCATAGTGAAACTGGTCGGCGGTTCCCCAGATGTCCGCTCCACCGCCCTTTACGGTCCATATGCCGGTGTCCAAGCTGGAGCTTCCCAATTGACCCGGACCGCCAATATCTACATCGGTAAGAAACGGAAGGTAGCCGGTGTAAAGCGGAATGAATCTGTAAGTTCCATTCTTGTAAGACGCCGACAGATTAGTATCAGTAAGAGTAAGATTCTGTCCGCCGCGAGTTTCACTTACCCAATTGCTGTAGATATGTGCGGTGTCGAAGACTGTGGACATGAAACTGCCAGAAAAGCGCGATTCGGTATTGATAAATGCAGGAATGCTTCCCGGCCCCGTTCCCTGGACCGGAAATAGCGCCCCCCCCAATAGCTCCGATATGCCGTCAGACGTCGTTTGCAGTACTGTTTGCGGTTGTTCTTGCTTAAGCCCAAACATCCACAGTGTGCTCCCTTGATTCAAAACCTGTGGGCTCGAGGTACACTCAGGGTTGATTTGACGCGCCCATATTTGCTGGCCGGGACACGTAAATGACCATGGAGAGCCTGTGACATCTTCGACAAAGAGGTTTCCAACCGTTCCTACCGAGCGATACGCGCTCGCTCCTCCGCTTACCATGGAGTTCCGTATAACGACGGTTGTTGCTGAAGCATGTTCGATCCACGCCACCGAGTTCGTAAGTGCAGGATTCGCATAGCCTCTAATTTGGTCGAATACTACTTGCGAACCAGTTCCATCTACTCGAAAGATTGCACCGTTACTGGGAGTGAAACCCGTGACATCGAGCCAGAGATTGTTCGGACCCGTAATTCCTATGATTCGGGTAACGTTACCACGTACATGCACTTGACTTTTTATAATATATTTCTGCGATGCCGCAGTCGTTGCGGGAAAATAAATTGTGGTTTTGCCAGAATCGATCGCTGCTTGGATAGCGGCGCTATCATCCAAACTGTCAGCAGGGTTAGCTCCGTAATCCTGCACATTTGCCCAATTCGCTACAGCGTCCCACGCTATGGTTGGAGTTTCAGAGACAGGAAGATTAATAGAATTGGCCAGGGAGGAGAATAGGCTTAACGCCGGTTGTGATTCATATTCAACTAGTGGCGAAGTAATCCCTGGGAGAATGCCACTCGAATAACCCGATGAAACGGATACGTTCCGAAGATAAAGGAAACCAAGGTTAGAGATGGCATAGGGTGCGCTTCCTGTGCCGGTGCATACCAAGTCGGTCCCGACAATTAGTCCGCGGTTTGCGACTGTGCTCACGATGGCAGGTCCGCTGCCGGAGAATGTCATTTTCCGCATCGCAACCATGATCTTGGCGTTGCGAACGCCGGCCGTCGTGAAATTATTAATCGTAAGGCCCTCCATCGTCACCGCATATTCTAACGATCCAACGTCGACGCCGACAGAAAATCCATCAATTAATGTGTCCTTCAAAAGGCACGGTCCAACGTAATCCCTAAGCATAGATATGCCTGTGACGCCAGTGTGATCAGTAGAACGGATCGTGACCTCTCGAATCACCCCCTGGTTGTGGGCCATGTAGTCTATGCCCACTGCGCCGGTGTTGCCCGTGCCAATATCGATCGTGATGTCGAGAATGTTATTTTGAAATGAAGTATTATTCCCGGTCAGAAAAGTTCGGGTGTTCTGATCCCAACCTGTCGCAATCACCGGTTTTGGGCTCGCGGGATTGCCAAAACCCGTCGCACTATTTTTCAGTTTGATAATGACCCCAGTCTCGCTTTGTCCTTGGATGCACCGATAACGGGACCAACCAATTGTGTCTGAGACGAGGTAGGTGCCATTGGGAAAATACACTACTCTGCCGTCCGGACCGCTTTGGCTGGGACCAATAGCATTTTGAATTGCTACGGTATCGTCAGTCACGCCGTCTCCAACGGCTCCGTAACCTGTCTTTACATTGGCCACACCAGCGGCGGTGGGGTAAATCGCGTCCGCTCGGGCGGTCGTGTGCAGCAATAACGAGATCGTGGCGCAAGCGATTGCGGTCTGCGTCGCCCGAATATACCAGTTGGAGATTAGCCGACTTGATTTCTGTATCGCGAACAATGCGAGACCGCAAAAACGGCCGAGCAGAGGAGTAACAGTCATGGAACTTGTTATTTTCATTTTCTTCTTTGTTGGGGGACTGGCCTAGGGATTGGCCTCTAATGTGTATTTCTATTGTTTAGGCAGAGGAAACGTAGGCTGCCGGATTTAGATTCTTTTGTCTCTCGCCTCAGGTTTTCTGCGCAAGTCGGGGGGAACGTGGATGCCCAAAGTCCGCGACTTCAGGTAAATTCTGGGGAGTAATTAGGGGTACGAGGTAGCAGCTGTAACGTTAAACCTAATGAGCAAAATCACGTTGCTTCTGCACTGTCGAGCAAAATGTTGAGGTTTTTCCTTTGCTTACCCGGATTCATGACAGTCGGAAGCTTTGTGGAAGCATCTCGACCCTAGATCAAGCTGGCCTATGATCGAAAGTCTGCCAATACCTTGGTGGACAAGAACGTCGTCCGAGTGTGGCCGCGTCAGGCTAGTCTTGATTAATGAATTCCCTTAGTAGTGTTGAAAACATCCTTTTCACGACTGGTTGATCATAGCGACTAAAATGAAAGCCGATCGCAGCACTGCATCGTTGAAAGACATCGCCGCAGCAGCGGAATGTTCTGTGATGACCGTTTCGAATGTTCTGCGACCGAAAGACAACACTGGACGGCGATTGTTTACGGAAAAAACCGCTCGTCGCGTCCGAAAAGCTGCTGAGAAACTTGGCTATTTGCCAAATCGTGCGGCCAGGGCCATGAGGACCCATCAGACGGGCGTCGTGGGATTCGTCGCGGCCAATTTCGCAGAGGAAACTCACACGGTCGAGAATGTTGGTGTCCATCCGTTCCTCGTGGGCTTAAATCATGTTCTCACTCCGACGGGACGCCATGTCGCATTTGTAGAATTGAAAGAGCTGGAGTTGGGGAAGTCAGTCCAGCTTCCTGATGCTCTGCGGGAGAATTTTTTCGATGCTTTAGTTGTCCATTACGGACTTTCCCAGCGCGCCTTAGGCCTGCTCCAGAGGTCGGGGATTCCTTTGATCTATTGGGATTCAGGCCTCTTTCACAAAGAGAATTGTGTTTATCGTGACGAATTTGAAGTCGGCCGAGTCGCTACTCGCCGCCTGCTCGATTTGGGCCATCGTCAGATTGCCTTCGCCGGAGGCCGCGGAAGTTGGTCGAAATACCAAGCAGGTGAACCTATACACTATAGCTTTGTTGGCCGGTACGAAGGATATGTTGCGGCCTTAAAAGCACAAGGGCTGCAACCTTTTGTCCTCCTAGATTACGATGTACAAGGCCTGGCCGACCAGATTGTGCGCGGAGGGATCACTGGGGTCGTCGTCCAGACGACCTACATGGCAATTTTGCGTGCTGCATTCCAACTTGGCAAGCGGGTTCCGCAAGATATCTCCGTGCTCGCCTGCGATCTAGAATCCAGCGTACCGGATCGCGGTGACATGGCGGGTGGTGTGCGCTACAAACGTTACGATGCGGGCCGTATTGTGGGAGAGCTTCTGCTGAAGCGCATGGCGACGGGCGGCCAGCCTGTACCCAGTGTCCGGCTTCCGATCGAAATTGCTGATGGCTCCACAAGCGCTCCTATTTCGACACCCATTTAGAATGAACTTACAGTGATTGTGGGATGATTGAGTAAGCCGAGCACGCGTATTGGCGTTCCGACCCTATAGACTGGCGCAATTATTGCCGCCTCCGAAATCACATCTGCCGCGATACCGGTTGCGGGGATTTGACGAGGCGCACGACGGTTGCGACCACCAGCGCGGGAAATCCGCCGCTTGATCTCAAAAAACTACTATATGGCCTCACGCATATGAGGACCAATGACCGCAAGTTTGACTGGCTTGCTCATTACGGGCAGGCCGTGATGGCCAAGAGAAAGATTGTCGACTGCCCTTTGCCACCGCGTAAGACAACGGACGCAATGTCCTTTCCTGGTTCCGGGTTGTCCCAGCGCAGGATATAGAGATAGCGCAGATTCTCTGGGGACCCTGATTGCACGAGGGGATCACGGAGGGCGACGTAACGGACAACAGCATTTTCGATCACATTTGGGCTCGCCCAATCATTGATGTTTTCTGACTGACCCCGCATCAATCCTGCAGGTAAAAGATCAACGGTCCGGGTGGTTGCATCGCCAAAACGAACCTCGTACTGACGGACGTCTCCCCACGTCGCCCACGCGCAGGCCTGGAGGAAAAACAGCGTCCGCGCCTTTCCGCCGACGATCACGGTGATCGCATCCGAAACGGAGGGGAAGCGATCCGATTTCAGGGCGACGCAGTTCTTAGCCTTGCCCCCGTTTGCGTCGGCAATCTCAAACGGCACTCCATAGTAGGTGTGGTCTCCGGGGAGCAGGCGGTTAAGTGATTCATTCGCTCCCAATCTGAGCCAGGTCACCGTATCGTGATTAAACGAGTCGTCCAGCTTGAGGGGACGCCAAGCGAGATCAGGTTCTGCCGGCAGCTTCACAAATCGCTCGTGACTGGGTCTAGCGACGATCTGGTCCACATATTCATCAATCTTCGCCTGAAACGACTCGGCCCGAAGGGGTTCATCCGGCAGGCCCAAAAGCTGACTGGCATTGGATTTTGCCACGCCTGCGAGGGCCAAAAAAAATGCCAGAGTGCCGAAGATAAGATGTCTCATACTTGGATGAACTCAACTACCAGCGCCAATGATCATACGGATTCACGAATCCTTCGTGCCAGTTAATCGGATATAGAGTAGCCGCGTCGTCGGCCATGCCCGCCCTCGGTCCATCGAGGCTCGTTCCACCGCAATCCATCCGCAAGGCGGCCAGCAAACGGAGAAACTTTGCCTGCTGCCAGGGATTGGCGAAAGAATTTACGTTGAGCGCGGTGATGATCGCACGCCGGCCGCCAACCGAACCGACGGCTGCGGGAAGCCAGTCAGAATTGCCCGGACCTTTGACGCATTGCAGCGAAATTGCAGGGCGAAAATAGGTGTCTGAAGCTACGGCTCCCGAGAGTAAGGGAGCTGTGAAGCGATTTCCGGCGCGCGCCGCCAGTTCCCATCCTGGGCAGGTATCAGTGCGCGGATCCAGCACGCCGCCTTGAAATGGAACCCCGGGAGTCGCCGCATCCATGTAAGCGAAGATATTTCGGGCAATCGCCGTCGCTATGGGATCTTTCCCATAACGATTGGTGACGTCCAACTGGCAGAAGAGGATGCGTCCGTCGCCTCTAGCGACTTCCAGCAGAGGGGTCTCCATCAAATCGAAACCGCAGACCAAGATCGCCCGGGCCGCGCCGATCTGCGGACGCTCGAAGACATACGTTGCCACCGCATTGTCCGCCCCCCACTTCCATAAACGCAGAGGATAGGTATTTGGCACGGCGGGATCCGGCACTTGACCGCTTGATTCATATTCAGGGACAAGGTCGCTGTGGTTCCGCCAATTCAGCACATCGATCGCTTCGATCCCTTGCAAGACGGGATGGTCGCCCGAAAAAAATGTGCGCCGTGGCCGGGATTGTTCCAGCGACAGACCCCACAGCTGCTTCGCGGCCTGCTCAAATACCACTACTTTCAACCCCTCTTCGACCGCTCGATCGAGGCCCGAGGCGGCCATCTGCCGGGAGACGAGTTCCGATTCGATGGCGTGACGGCCGATGATGAGAACACCTTTAGTAGGAAACGGACCAATCGCGGTAATCGATTCGGCAACGATTCCGGCTTGGCTGAGCAGCATTCGCGTCTCGCCCCGAGGGTCGAAAAGATAGAAGTTGGAAGCCAACCTACGCACGGGCTCTGGGTTTGGCCACACTTCGAACTCAAATTGATCGAAATGCGCGGTTCCCTCGATCGAAACTTCCAGTTCGAGCTTTCCCCGCTGCCGGTGATCGACTGTGGGCAAAACCGCGGTCACAGGAATGAACGCCCTGGCGCCGGCTTCCACGGACGCATCGATCATGCCCTCAAAAATTTTCCGCCCGTCCAGTCGTAAAGTCCATGAACCTTTGGCACGGATCATTTGCAGAGAGTCGTTCAGGACCACGCCACTTTTCTCGATGCGTTCCCGTCCGTAGTAGGAATGGTCTTTGCGGGTGAACTGCTCGCGTTGGCCGCCTAAATACACAACCACGGGACGGAGCGATTGTTGAGCCGCCCGTCCCAAGTTCGTCAGCTCTCCGGTGTTTTCCTCCAAAGCGAGCACATCGGCCACCGCCCCGCGGCGCCGCGGATCTCGATTCAAAAGCGGTACTTGAGGAACGAACCAATTGCGGACTCCGCCGTGGATTACAAAGTTGATGCCGTAAGTGCGCCAACTCCGGATAATTGACTCGGTAAAAAGGTTGGTGAGCTCGTCCCGGGCCGAACTGGGGACATAGTACATTCCCTCTCCGCTTCCATTAGCATGCACCGTCAATTGCGGATCCGGCTCCTTTCGGTACCAAGATTCTCCGAAATAAGCCGCGGCGTATTCGAGAATCAAGATTGGCATTCCCTTTTGAGGCTGCGCTCCTCGGGTCGGTCGAGCAAACAGATCGGCCAAATACGGAAATCCGACCTCCGTAGGCATGAGCGGTTTCTGTCGGGTCTTGCTCCAAGCTAACGGCCAGTTCTCCTGTTCCTGCAGATCCATGTCATAGCTCAAATACGCCATCGACGTATGGACGGGACCGGCGTTTCCACCCGAATGATAGATGCACGGTCGGGTTGGATCGAGCGCCCGAAGCTGATCTCGAATCAGTTTGGCCTTCTGGTCTCGCAGCTCGAGCGACGGCCAGAGCGCGAGGGGATCGTAGCTGCCGTCCAATTTCTCCGGATCGTAGTCCCAGACGTGGGACAATCCGTTCTGGCAATACATCACGGCGGAAGGATGGCTCCGAACTTGGCGGACGAAATAGGCAATCCTTTGCCGCATGTAATCTTTGGCCTCCGGCCGTTCTCCTAAGATGGCTAACTCTTGAGGGTCGGGCGGCCAAACATAGACTGCGGCTCCCAGTTTGTCAGCGGCCTCCAAAGTCAGATCGAGATTAAACTGCTTGCCCGTCCCACGCCACAGCGCAAGAGTGTTGAGCCCCACCCTCTTCCATTCCGAGATCAAATGCTCGACGATCGCGGGGTCCGCATTTGCCAGCCGCTTGGGGCTCGTGGCGAGAGGAACGATGTTGTTGCCGTAGAGATGGCATTTATTGCCATTCAGCATGAAGTCACCTCCCTCGATCCAGAATTCCCGCAGCCCGGTCGCCTCCGCCAAGGAACGATCCCGTACGCGGCCGCTCGCGTCGACGACCTCTACCGACAACCAGTAAAGATTCGGCGCTTCCATCGACCACGGCTGGATCGCCGTTTCATCCCATGGAATTGAACCGCTAAATCGCCAAGCGTCTGTCCCCGAACTTTGGGGCCGGTCCTGAACCTTGCCAACCACTTCACGACCTTCTGGATCCTTGCTGAGGAAGACGCGGATCGTGGCGCCATTTGGAAGCGGTACCATCCCTTCGGCAAAAAAATTGATCGCCTTCTGCCGCCAGGAGGCTTCCACCCATTGGGTGGCAACGAACGGCTCGACCGCGCTGCAGAGGCGGACGTCCTCTGTGATGGCCTTTGCTTGAATGGTCAAGCGGTGATCGGAACCGGCCGAGTCCCCGATCGGGATATCAAATGGCAAATCCTGCCACGCGTAGCCCAGAAATCGATGATCCAGCCACACCTTGGCACCTTCAAGCGTATTTTGCAGCGCAACCCACACCCGCCGATTTTTCCATTCTTTCGGGACGGTGAAATCGCGCTCCATCCAAGCCTGCTCGCCACCGGTGATCTTAGCGCCATTCCATGCGGCAACAGGTTGGCCTTTTGAGTCCCGAATTGCGAAGAACGGAAGTTCCGCGCCGGGTACGTTGCGGTAGAGCCAAGAGGCGCTTTCCGGTTGGATGGCTTGCGCCGAGGCGGGCTGCCAACGCCAAGCACCATTGAGGAGAATCTCTTCGCGGAATTCATTGTGCCGACGTTCCGCACCCTCGAGGCGCCAGTCGGGAAACGGCTTGGCAGTCGCATCGGCGGTAGCCGCCCCCGACACGCGTTGACCCGGAAAAGATCCTAGGAGCAACAGCGCCCAAAATGGGGCAAGTTTGCAACGATGCATTTAACGTTAAAGTTTTAACCCTCTTCCCGCCCTGTCAAGACGGTTCCTCGACTAACGGATCGCCTTTGGGATCGATGGATCGAGCAGATGGGCATTAGCTAGATGCAATGAGGCGGATAAGCAGGCGAAAACGGTCAACCTGTACGCCGATCAACAATAACACTAACGTTTCGAAACTACTCGCACGCTTGGTGGAAACAAAGGCTGAAATCTTCAAGTTGTGACGGATCTGCATGCGCGCGATGTCGTCGCGCGTGTGTGCGAGTATGCAACTGGACGGCGCGGCGGCGCAACTTCCTAGCCCCGGTTTAGGCCGAAGTCGGCGGACTGCGATAGCCTTGCGGTTCCGCGATCTTTCGGGCCAAGGGATTGAGCCGCGCCAGCAATTCAGGCGACGCGCGGTAACCCCAGCGAGAATTGCCCCAAGATGCGCCAAAACGAAAGACGCTGATCCGACGTTCGCTCTGATTGACGCGTTTGGCGGAGCCATGGCACGTGGCGTCAACGAACACGATGCAATCGCCAGCCTTGAGGTGCACCTCGATGGCCCCAGGCGTTCCTTCCACCGACCCTCCGTCCTGCCATTCGGAGGCCCTGTTTTCCTTGAGAAACGCCGGATGAATAACGTTGGACTTGTGGGACCCGGGAATGACCATGGTCGCACCGTCGCCCGAGCCGATATCGTTGTAAGCAATCAGTACGTTCACCTGGCCGCAGGCAAAACGGCCGTTATGGTAGCGGAATTGCATCCGCTTGCAAATGTCGTGCCCTCCGGCGTGGAGCGGAATCGCGTCGCCCGGCCCACGGATATTGAAGAAATGCTCATCAATGTACAGCGGAGCGTGGTAATTATCGAAGGTATTCTGGCCGCCGACAAAACGGGCGACGTAGTTGATATAATTCGGATGATCGATGAGGTCACTGAAGGCTGGTAATTCATAGATTTGGTGGTAGCTGATGCCGCGATGCTCCGGGTGATCTTCCCGTTGGACAGCCCCATACCAGCCCAACCTCGGGAGCGACCGAGGGATTGCGTCGATGGCGTCATTGCACGCGTCCAGCTCGGCGCGAGATAAGACTCCCCGCAGAATGATGAAGCCCTGCAGGTCGAACATATACTCCTCGAGCAAAGTCGGTATCCGGCCGTTCGGCACGAGCGGCTCGGGGCCAGGCAAAATAAAGGGCGAATGAGGGACGACGTCGGCAACTGAGGTAACCATGGCTCCATCCTACTCCCGAAACGGGATGGGCGCATCTTTGAAACCGGAGTCATTCTTCTTGAAAAGTCAGATTTGGGACGCTTGCTGCCTTGATGGCTCGCGCAAACAACGACTCGGTCGGCCCGCTCGGATTTCGCATCTGGGCGATGACGGGCGTCGTGGCGATGCCTCGGGCGCACACTCATCCTGATGTTGAAATCAATTGCCTGGAGTCGGGACAGATCAACTACCTCTTCGGAGGCGTGAACACTTCCGTCCGGGCAGGTTCGGTAGCCGTTTTTTGGGGTGGTGTGCCGCATCAAGTCGATCGTTCCAGCACACAGGTCCGAGGCACATGGCTCACTCTTCCTATCGCCGATTTTCTGCGCTGGTCCCTCCCGGGCGGACTGCCGGAGCGCTTGATGGGCGGAGGATTCGCCCAAATGGAGTGGGATGCGAAATTGGCTGCCCGGTGGACCGCAGATTTCGACGTGGGCAGCAGCGAACGGCGGCGGGTACTTTTGCTTGAGGTAGAGGCGTTGGTACACCGGGTGGGACTGCATACGGCAGATGGAAAGAGAGCGACGGTCGCGAATGGCGACAAACGCGTTTTTGGCGACAATACTTCGCATGTCAGCCGCGTCACGGCGTTCTTAGCCAGCCACTATGCCGAGCCGATCACGCTGCCTCTGATTGCGTCCGCGGTTAAATTGAACCCCAAATATCTAGCGCAAATCTTCAAGAGCAAGACCCGCCTTACCGTCCACGGCTATCTTACCCGAATGCGGGTCGCGCACGCTCAGCGGTTGTTAGCGACGACCGAACTGCGGGTGATCGACGTCGCACAACAAAGCGGGTTCGGCTCACTCGCCAGCTTCTACGCCAGCTTTGAGCGCGTGGCGGGAGGCGTGCCGCCTCACCGCTATCGCCGGAAGCTCCGTCAGAGCACCGACTGCTGAATCTTCGCGCACCAACAAGAACTCCATCTAGGAGCCGTCTGGATCGCGAAGACAGGACGTGAGCACGTCCGGCGTAAACCGCGACATCATCCAACCGAGAAACCGGCCGGTGAGGACATCTTCTTACGGCTCGTCTTCACGCTGTGGAATCCAATAGATCCGATCGCAAAACCTTACCCGGACGCGCCCACTTCCCGTAGATCGGCCCGAGCGGTCTCGTAGGTCGTGGCATAGGCCAACACGTTCGGGACGGGCTCACATCCCCGCCTGCGGCACCATTCGCTATAAAGGGCGGGCCACCAATTCGCATGCTGGGTAAGGCCCCGGTCGCGATAGCTCTTCCAGTCGATCAGGACTTTCGACCAACAACGGTCGCCGTAGCTGACCGCCTCTTTGGGATCGCCGATCTCCTTGACATACCAATCCCGGCCGATGCGGGCGTGAAGCACCTCATCGGCCCAATCGTAATCCTGGATCATTGCGGAATAAGGATCGCCAGAGACCAGCGCGACCTCCCATTCGAACCGCTTGCCAGTCTTGGGCATCAGGCCCTGTTCGATAAAAAACAGAACGGCGTGGCGCTCAAGCGGGGCGAGCTGAGTGTTGAGCGCCAGCGACCAAGTGAAGTTAACACACACGTGGCGGCGCCAGTCGATGCCTGCCCTCACGAATCCGACCTCGCCCATCATGGCATGACGCGCTTCGTCCCAAAGCTGGCGGGTCATGTCGACATAGTATTCCCAGGGCTTTCCAGCGGTCTGAACGATGATCGAGGCCATCATCTCCGGCACGTCGATCTCGCGCAGGCGCTTGTAATACATCATTAACGTTTTCGACTCAGCCGGCATCTTGGGATCATAAAGGAAAGCCTCGGCGTGCACTCCCATGTTGTAGGGATCCGGGAAGCGCTCGTCCCGTCGTGGCGTTCCAATGAATACGGCCGGCTGCGTGGAAAAATACCGTTCGGATGAACAGTCGGCCGATGGCCCGCCGCCATCGAGTCCTCCGGCTTGAGCGAGCAGGCGCTCCAATAGGCCTTCCCATGGGGCCAACTCCGAGCGCTGGGCCGACGATACGAGACGAACTAGGCATTGAGCTCCATACGCAGCCATTTCGTCGACCTCGACCAAGGCGAAGCGACAAAGGCGAAACGAGGGATGGTCAACCAACCGGTTGGTACTATCGAGGTGGTGTTGGAGCGCTTTGCGAAGCGCGGGAACTGCATGCCCGTATAGGCCGACAAGCAAGGCCGCGGTATCCGGGGCGGCGAGGATTTCGTCGAAAAAAAACTCGAGCGCCTTTGCGGGCGACTGGTCCAGTCCGAGCGGGGGCTCCCGCATCTCACCCACGCGTTTGCGCCAGGCGGCGGCATGCTCGGCACAATAGTGTGCGTGGAGACTAAAAGCCATTTTGAGCTCGTAGATCGGCTCGGCCGTGAGGCGTCCGATAAATATTCCATGCAAGCGCCGGAACGCCCACTGATGCCGTTTCAGGCGGCCCACGCATTCCTCGATCGAAAACCCGATTCGAGCGGCCTCATCCATGGTGCAGATTCCCGCCACCGGGGGAAGATCCGCAAAGGGGCTGTAACCGGCGAGATTCATAGGCGAAGACTCATAAAATGACCGGGTTAGCGCATGGCGAACCATAGCCCTGCCGTCGCAAGAACAATGATCGTGATCCAGAGCCGGTAGTCACCCAACCATCCCCCGGCTTCCTCTGACGCCAACAGCGCCGCCAGTCCGTTACGATGAGGCTAAAAAAGCGTTGAAACGCAATTTGACGGACTCTGCCAAATGGGCCGCGACGCACGCGAAGTTTTAGGTCGTGCATTCAGATCTCACTTTCCTCCATACCAGGAACCCTTGTGCCAATTGTGTCGACGGAGGCGAACCAACAGTTCGGGGGACAAATCCGGCAATTCGCAAACCTCACAATTGGCAGTTGCTTGGGCAGCATTGCGAATTCCGGGAATGACTGTCGATACCGCCGGATGCGCCAACGCGAACTTGAGCGCCGCTTGGGCGAGTGTATATCGCGTTTCAGCGAGATCTTGCCTAATTGCCTCGATCCGAGTGAGGACCCGCGGGAGCCTGTCGCCCTCGAAATAACGGGCGCGGAAATCGTCGGAAGGAAAGGCGGTTTTTTCCGTGAACTTTCCGGTGAGCGCCCCTTCATCGAAAACTACTCGGACAATGACTCCGACCCCGGTCGTTTTTGCAACGGCTAGCAGTTCCGCCGCTGGCTCCTGTTCGAAAAGATTATAGATAATTTGGACCGAGTCGAGCCACCCTCCGCGCATGAGGTCGATAACGCAATTTGGGTCATGATCAGGCGCGGACACGCCGATGAGCCCAATCTTACCTTCGCGCTTTAACTCCCGCAGCACCCGCAATGGCTTCGGATCGCCATTCCAAGCGCGGGTCCAGGTATGGAGCTGCAGCAGGTCGATCTGGCGCGTTCCCAGGTTTGCGAGGCGACCGTCGACACTCTCCCTGAGCAGGGCTTCGGGATAACGTTCATCCGCCCGGCAATAGGGCGACGGCGGCTGGACTCCGCTTGTCGGAGCGACCTTTGTGGCGACGATAATAGTCTCCCGCTTCCTGGCGGCACGATCCCGTAGCACGCCTCCGATCAGGCGTTCGCTGCGGCCATCGCCATAGACGGCCGCCGTATCGATGAAATTAACGCCAAGATCAATCGCTTGGTTCAGCGCTGCGAGCGAATCGGCGTCAGACTGCGATCCCCATGATCCCCCGATTGCCCAGCCTCCGAAACCGATTTCGGAAACGGAGAATTGATGGCGACCAAACGCGCGGTATTTCATGCGGGTGGCCCAAACATGACGACACGACGCGAACTCAGCGCCTCAAAAACGAAAGGTGTTCTGCAAGATAAATTTTACAGGAGGAAGATAGCTATTGTTCGTGTAGCTATTGCCGATGAGGGGCTGCTTGTTCAGCAGGTTTTCAATGTTAAACTGAAAATCGGATGTAATTTTTTGTGTGACCTTATACTCGTAACCAGCAAAGGCGTTGAGCAGGATGTAACTCTTATAGTAAAGACTAGGCCGAGGAGAAGCATAAGCCCATAGACCTTGACGCCAATACGCGTAGGATCCGATGCGCACACCCTTAAGCCTACCGTTTGCAAAACTGTAGCGCGTCGCTATATTCCAACCCATGCGGCTGCTCGGGTTGGCATTGACCAGACTATTATATTGAGCCTGAGTAAGGGCGTACTTCGTGGGATCCGTCGTGGCGGCCTTCATCGCTGTCAGCGTAGCAGTCAATCGAGGAACGAAGTCACTGGTAAGAGTATGGCGGAACGAGTACTTGTAAGAGAGCGTCCATTGTTTCGTCAGGTTTGTGACCAATTCCAATTCATAGCCCTTCGTATGGGTCGAGGTCGTGTCCTGTGGATTAGCGAGAGAGTACTTCGTGCCCAGTAACGCATTGATCTCGTCGGCCTCGGTTTGGCTCGCAATCGCCGTCGCGTTTTGGCTTGCGGCCTTGGCATCAAAGACCGTCACCGTAGCTGTGATCCGGTCGTCCAAGAGATACGCGCTCGCACCGTAGTCCCATCCGCTACCCGACAGCGGTATATGTTTGTCGCCGGTAAAGTATGCCAATACCCCATTCTGCGCGAAATTCTCCGCGTAGTTTGCGAAAGCTCTCGCTTGGTGGATAGGCGAGAACACGGCCCCGTAATTCCACGATGTGTGAACTGCGCTGCCCTGATATCTCCACAGCTCGTCGCCTCGTGCGTCGCGCTCAAGGTAAGCGAGGCCCGTCGATGGATCGATTATGCTGTTTACATTGCGCCCTTTGTAGTCGTCCCGCCGAACCCCCGCGGCGGTTATAACATGATTCTGCCAATAACGACCAAGTATCAGCGCCGAAGCCGCCCACAAATCTGCCCGAGATTTTGAATAGGCAGTGGGGAACAACGCGCTGTCGCCGAGGCGCTCCGTGTAGCGAATGCGATCGCCGTTGCCATTCTCGATGTAATAGCGCCGCCGGACAGTGTTGTTGGTCTGAAGAGCTGCCGCACCAGTCAAACCCGCAGCGGCAATAGCTTTCGGAGTTAACAAGTCCTGATAGCTAGTCATTAAGAACGCATCATCCCGTAGACTCCCGTTTGCGATCAAACGTTGTTTCGTAAAGCCAAAATCCCAGTCCTGCACCCCAGTAAAACTAAAGCTGTTAACGGTGTTCTGAAACCTTTGCGATGTCCAGCGGTGTTCGATATAAAGCTTATCAAAATTGGGGTTCGGGGCCAACGTTCCACTTGGTCCCGGCAGGTTCGGATTAACGTCTCGGCGTGGACCGTCAAGGTTCGCCGTGAAGTCTTTGCGGTCAGAAATTTGGAGATTGTAGGCAAACGAAAGCGACGTGCGGTCTCCGAGCTGATGTTCTATCGCAGCGTTGAGCACGAGAGAGTCGTGATCCAAATGGTCAGAGGGCCCATACCAATTCATCTGTCGTGGAATGATGCTTTCGGAGGTGTTGAACTGATTTCCAACCGAGGTCAGGCGGAATATGTTGGAAGCGGTTGAAGTCAGATTAACCCGTTGATCGTTGATGATCGTCCAGCGCTCAACATTCCCGGCCGCCTGGATCGTTGCCGTGCCCGCTGGGGTCGCTGTGCCGTTTGAACCACTGCCCAGCACATATGTTGTGCTGAAATTGTCGGTAGTAAGAGACCGGGGTGGAACGCGGGTAACTTTGTTATACTCAATATTGGAGCGAAAGCGCGTGCGCGGCGTTAGATCATACTGGAAGGCGAGCGCTTCGCTTTGCCGATTATCATGCGTGGTGTCGCGCCAATCCTTTTGATCGGAGTAAAGCAGGTTCACCCGCAAGGCTGCTTTATCCGACAAGCGCCGGTTGGCATCGAGACTCGTACGCTTGGAGCCCTCCGAATCCCAGCGCAAATTCCATTCGGAGAAGTTAGCCAATTTCGCACGCTTCGAGACGATATCAAGCACGCCGCCGGCGCGAGAATCACCGAAGACATTTCCGGAAGGTCCGCGATTCACCTCTAGCATCTCGGTGTCGAAGTTGTCCGAAACGGCATACCAGATGAATCCATCCCGTCCCTGCCAGCTTGCTTGAATACCGCGAAAAGTCAGAGCGTTACCCCCACCGCCATAATCGTTGCCGACACCGAAAGCGCTCGAGATACTCTCCACGCCAATAGCATAACGAAGCGTCTCGCCGACGTCAGTCGCGGCGATATCTCGAATGAAATCCTTATTGAGAATCGAAACGGCTACAGGGAGATCCCGGAGCTGCTCGTTTGTCCGCGTGCCTGCAATTGTGGACATGGCCTGATAGCCTACGTCTTTCTCAGAACGCACTTCAAATGCCGACAGCATCACAGCCTCGTCTGGATTTTGGGCGGCCTTGCCGTCGGATTTAACCCCGCTCTGTACCGTACTTGCTGTATCTGCTAACGGAGATTGGGCGCGAAGAGAGATGCAAAGAAGGTAGGCTATGATCGGTAATGCAAGTCTGACCGGAGCTACTATCCTCATGGGTATTGTACTCATATATGTTGGGGTATTTCGATTTGATGGTGGGTCACGCGTTGGGTGAGAGAAAGCTATTCGAGAACTCTAAAGAAATTCGTTCGGGCGATAATCAGGTTTCCTTTTTTCAATGATTTCTCACGAGGTCGATTTGGCTGGACTGCCAGTGATTCTCTACGCTGCGCGCGGATGTGAGAATATGGCGTTTAAACAAGATGTAACGATAAAGCTCGTGTTTGATGCGTGTTGTCAAAACATTTTATCTTCGCATTCGTAAGTTCCTCGATAAGAATGCGCCCCGCCCGTTTTCCTGGAATACCTCCAGGCAAACGAGAGTCAGGCATTTACCGCCTGCGCTCTTCAGGTTATCTCAAATCTAATGACGACAGCCACGGCCAACCGTAAAAGTATCCAGGTCAACGCGACCGAACTAACCGCCGCTGGTAGACACCGCTCGCTCATTACGATCTCGAAATCCGCGCCTTCCCTACGCGCTAGAATCCGCAAGCTGCGGCCACTTCCGGAAATTTGGTGCTGCCCCTTACTCAGCTTCAATTGCTGTGCCACCTGCCTTCACCGGCAAATCGTGTTTGACAGAGGATTCGGTAATTATAACGTTAAAGTGATGGCGCCTTCCCCTGTCCCGCTAAGTGTTCGCGAGGTGTTTGACCGAATCGTCGGAAAGTTTCTGTTTTTTGTGCAATCCGTGGCCACACTATTCGGGCAACCAAATCGGCGTGGGTTTCAACGTGTCGGACACAAAACGTATGAACGAAGTGAGAACAGCTAGCTTCACCGGTCCAAATATTTTTCAGGTCCGCCTTTATTTATTCGCGCGCGGCCGTTTCATCGCGGGTTGGTTCTTCGGATTGATCGGAGAACACTCATTACGCGTGGTGCTATTGGTTGCGACATCATGCCTCGCCGGAGCGGAAAATGTGCAAACTGTTTCGCCATTGAGGCCGGCATGGCAGGACGCCGCGCATTTCTTGGCGACTGACGCCAATAAGTCGTTCACGCAGGCACGATCTCATCCTGAAGTGAATGTTGGCGAGCGCGAACTTGGCGAGGCAATTACGCTGCTTAATGTGCAACCGCGAACCGCCGGCAACATTTTGCGAGCACGGGAGATTCTCGGAAAATATGCCGCTGAGGCGTCGGCCGAAGAGACGAGCATATTCGCGCGTTATTTTCTGGCGCGAGTGTATGAAGCGTTCGAGGAGCCGGCACAGCCCGAAAAAGCGCTGGCGATTTATAAGGAACTTGTCGACCGATATTCCGGCGATTCGTTGGCAGAACATAGTGCCTCTCGACTCGTGTTCATCGAACTCTATGATGATATATCCTCCAAAGAACGCGACCGGCGTTTTGCCGAATTGGAAGAGCTCGCGCCCAAGCTCAAATCGACCATGGGGCGCCGTGATTACCACTTAAACATGGGCAACGCCTATATAGATTTCGGCGGCTCACCAGTAAAAGCCATTGCGCATCTTCTCGCTGCGGAGACCGACGGAATCACAAACCGAGATGTAGAGGCGGCAACGTGGATTGCCATAGCCGAACTCGGCCGCGGTGAGGGCGAGATCGACCTCGCGAGAGCTTATTATCGTAAATTCCTCGCCAAGTACGAAAGAGATAACCGTCACTATACTATTCAGCAACGGTTGGAAGCGTTGCCGCTCGCTAAATAAGAAACCTGACCTCATGCGCCCGAAGCTCCGCAACCGGATTGGTTTCACGCTGCTCGCAATTTGTTTTCTCGCCTCGCTCTCCTATCGCGTGCGATCACACATGCAAACGGCTGAAAGCAGCCGCTCTGAAACCGTGACAATCCGCTTTGCGCACTGGCAACTGGAGAATGGAGCACGTGAAGCCTTTGAAAAGATAGCCGAAGAATATACGAAACTGAATCCAAAGGTAATGGTAGTACAGCTTCCCATCCCGGAAGAAATTTATCCCAATTGGCTCGTCACACAGCTAGTGGGCGGAACGGCGCCCGATCTCATCGAGGTGATTCTCGACGCCGGCGTCAACGACGAGCGCATCGCACATTTTTTTACGCCGCTAACTGACTTGGCCGACGCCCCGAATCCCTATAACAAAGGCACTGACCTGGACGGGATACCGCTCCGGGAAACTTTCTTCGACGGAATGAAAGGCGGCTATTTCAACAACCTCGTCGAATACTATGCCGTTCCAGTGTCCTGTCCGACGGTGCGGATGTTTTTCAATCTTGAGTTGTTAAGAAAAATCACCGGCAGCGACCACATACCCGATACCTACGCCGAGATGATACGGCTTTTCAGTCGCGTGAAGGAATATAGTGACCGGGAAGGAGTGCGCATCTTTCCAATCGCCGGCGCGAAATCGAATAGTCTACAGCTGATGAATCGACTTTTTAACGGTCAGACCCAGACGCTGGTGGAAAATCTAAACCCTGTCGGAATCATTAACGAAAACGAGGTCGATTGTTCCGTCCGCCGCGCGTCCGACTATCTTGCGGGCCGATGGTCGCTCGACTCCGCCGCAGTTCGGTCGGGCTTTAATCTTATGCGCGAGATCAGCCAGCAAATGCAGCCAGGCTTCTTGCGAGCCGAACGGGAAGACGCCACCCTTCTCTTCATCCGTGGCCAGGCCTTGATCATTACCTCCGGTAGTTGGGACGCCACGAGCATACGCCAGCAAGCGACCTTCCCCGTTGGTCTGGCTCCGCTGCCTTTTCCTACTCCACAGGATTCGACTTATGGCAAGTATACAAAGGGGGCGCCTTCCGAAGCGGGCAATAAGGCTGCAGCGATTTTTGCCCTGACCCGCAATTCAGCCCACCCCGAAGTGGCGAGAGATTTCCTGCTTTTCCTCGCCAGCCGGTCCGGCAATCAAATCTGGACCGATATCAGCGGCTGGCCCCCGGCCATAATCGGCACCAAAGTAAGAAAAGATATCGCGCCTTTCTTGCCTATCTCCGAAGGCTACGTTTTGGGCCTCCAGCCCAACATCAGTTGGATGGGCTTTCTTGACCTTACCAGTTGTTGCACCACCCACTATCACTTGCTTTTCGGATCCAACGGCAGCGCAGAAGCATTCGTTCAAGCGGTGAAGCCCCTCTACGGTGACGCGATCGTCAGTGATTTGCGCCGAATCCTTCGCAGCAATCAGGAGATCGTCAAACGGAACGATACGCAGTTCGCCGCCCTGACGTGGATTGCTCGGAACCACTTGACCGCCGATGCTGATCGAAAGCTAGATCAATTTCTACAGTCAGCCACCCTGACCGACAGGAGACTGTATCAAACCCGCCTAGCGCTCGCCGCCAAGCAATAAAACATGGCCCGCGTCGTCATCGAAAATCTCGTCAAAACCTACTCGGAAGGCCGGGGCCCGGGGGTTTGCGCCGTTAACGACATCAGTCTTGTGATCGAAGACGGTGAATTCATGGTGCTCGTAGGCCCGTCCGGCTGTGGCAAGTCTACGACCCTGCGCATGATCGCAGGTCTCGAGGAGGTTTCCAATGGGACTATCACGATCGATGACCAGATAGTTAACCACGTATTACCCAAGGACCGCGACATCGCTATGGTTTTCCAGAATTATGCGCTCTACCCGCACTTAACCGTTTACGATAATATGGCTTTTGGCCTAAAGCTGCGAAAATTCCCGAAAACTGAAATTCAATTTCGCGTGCGCGAAGCAGCCGCGATGCTCGGGCTTGAATCCTTTCTCGATCGCAGACCCAAAGCCCTTTCCGGTGGACAGCGCCAACGGGTCGCCGTCGGGCGAGCCATTGTCCGCAAGCCAAAGGTGTTTCTTTTCGACGAACCGCTCTCGAACCTCGACGCGAAAATGCGCGTTTCGACCCGCACCGAAATCGCCAAGCTCCACGCCCGGCTTGGTGCAACAATGATCTATGTAACGCACGATCAGGTCGAAGCCATGACCATGGGCGATCGCATTTGTGTAATGAAGGACGGAGAGATCATGCAGGTCGCGACACCGCTCGCCCTCTATAATCATCCGAACAGCATATTTGTCGCCAGCTTCATCGGCAGCCCACCGATGAATTTCATCCGTGGCACTATTCAACGTGCCCGAGATACCCTCCGGTTCGTTGAAACCAATACGGTGAGTATACCCGCCACAATTACGCTGAACTCCGCATTGGCAGCGCATGCTTCTGATTACATCGATAAAGCGATCGTGTTTGGCATCCGCCCTGAAGACGTGCAGGACGCACTCACTCAGGTGAATTGCAACCCGGCATGCACTATTGAGGCGCAGGTCGAGATTTCGGAACCGATGGGAGCGGAGACGTTGTTGTATTTGAACACGGGAGCGACGTCATTGATCGCGCGTGTACGTCCGACCGACCGGTTCGAACGAAATCAACGAATCAGGGTCACGTGCAACCTCGATAATGCTCACTTGTTCGACGTGTCGACTGAGCGCGTAATACGCTAGCGCAGCGCGCCTTTTGCGTTTCGTGCCACGGCGACGAGCGTCAATGCGAAAAGACCGGCGGTACACCAGCGCCGGAATCGCGTGTGAACCGAACTCCACGGCCAAACGGCTCTGCTAGGTTCGCGTCAAAGAATGCCCTTTGCAACACGAAGAAGATCGCTAAAAGCATGAGTCGATCGTCCTTCCGAAGCCGACTCCGCAGCCAAGATGCGCGTTTTGGTGCGCGCCCGGTTAATTTTTTTCATCCGACGCCACAACGGTTCCGGCAATTGCCCGGTCGATCGGGTTCATGCGCCGTCTGCGATCCTCACCCTTAATGCTTATGCCAACATTTGAAGAGAAACCCTCGTCTGGGAGAGGCACTCGATACTCTTCTTAATGGGATCGTGCCGCTCCGATAGTTATACCGAGCGAATTATCAATTGACGTCTCGACCGATCCAGTTCCACGAGTCCACGTGCGCGCCCGGCGGCGAACAAGTCGCGCACGACTGCGTCCTGCAACTGACGTTCGACGGTTTTGCGCAACGGCCGTGCACCAAGCTGCGGATGAAACCCTTCGCGCATGAGAAACTCCATCGCCTCGCGTGACACCTCGAGATCATAATCGAGCCCGCGGAGTCGCGTGGTTTCTTTTCTCACCTCCAAGTCACAAATCTCGCGCTGCACAGCGGATGTGAGTCGGGCAAATACCAGTTTTTCGTCGATGCGGCCGACCAGCTCGGGGCGGAGCGTGTTTTCGACCGTGCGGAGAACAGCCTGTTCAATGCTGGAGAATTTCGAGTGCTCCATCCGCATGGCGTCAGAGCTGCCTATGTTCGAAGTGAACCCGACGAAGTAGTGGCCAAACCGAAAAGTCTGGCCGGTCGCGACCGTGATCCGACCGTGCCACAGGATCTGCAGAAACAGATCGAGGACGAGCGGGTGCGCTTTCTCCATTTCATCGAAGAGCACGCCACCTTCCGAGATCGAAAGGAGGGCGCGGCCGAGGAGACCGGGATCATCGCGGGACTCGCCGATGAATTTGTTCACGGCCGATCGGTCCTGATATTCGGACATGTCGAAGGAAATCAGGTGTCCGGGGCCGAACACGTAGTCGGTCGCGCAGATGAAGGTCTCGGTTTTGCCCGTGCCGGTGGGACCGACGAAGAGGAATGAACCGCGCGGCCGGTCGGGGGAGGAGATATGGAGGGAGCCGCGGCAGAAGCCGGCGGCAACCCGCGGCAAGAGATGGTTCTGGCCGCGGATGGTGGCAAAGAGGTGGGGCTCGAGTCCGCGCAGGTGCGCGAGGCGGTCGACCGGCTCAGCCACGGCGATGCTTTCGCAGTGTGCGCTTGTCGGGAAACTCCAGCTCCATTTTGGGATGCGCGCGCGCGAGGGCCTTCAGATCATGCCGGGCGTGGAGCGCAGCGCGGATGATGAAAGTCCGCTCGGCGTCGAGATCCTTGCGGGCCAGGTCGTCGGCCACGCGGCCGAGCTTGTCGACGAGCGCCTTCGGCAGCGTGACCGACGCGCGCTCGACCACGGTCGCGTCCTTGGGGCCTGGCAATTGCGCTTCTTGTTTCAGCCGGAGGGCGGCGTGCGAAAAAAGTTCGGCCTCGGAGTCGGCGTAGATGAGGAGCCGCAAGGCATCGAGCCGCAGAACGTCGAGGCCGTGATCGCGCAGGGCGAGAGTCAGGCGGCGGAGCGCCTTCACGTCCGCCTCGTAGAAAGTAAAGCTCACCCGTTTTTCGGGGTAGGATTTCATGGTTTCGGGCATACTTGCATACTTTGAGCTTGCCAAGCGTTAAAAGAGTATGCAAGTATGTATGTGTGCTGGCTGGATTCTTTATCAAACCCTCCCTCAAGGCGGCTTCCCTGCGGGTGCTCGCCCAGATTCAGCAATTGCGGGACAATTTTGGTTCCGCGCTTCTCGTCGTTTTCATGGTGGGATTTTTTTGGGGGATCCTGAAAATCTGGGCGGGGGCGAACGCGATCAGCAAAGGGGACGCCGAGGGCAAAAGCGGGATTCTGGGCGGGATCATCATTGCGGCGGCGGCGGCCATCATGGGCGTTCTTTACGCCATCTTCGGGCTCGGGGACGCGGTCCTCACCCCGAAATTCTGACGATGAGCGACGTGCGCTTCACCGATACGAATGCGGCGGACGACTCCGCGGGCCGGGCCTTCGGGATGGAGGGCAATCTGTATTTGATCCTCGTGATCGCGCTGATGGGTGCCTTGGGGCTCGCGGGACTCCTCGGTTTCTTCATTCACACGGGCTGGATTTTCGCGTGCGTGGCTGGCGGCGTGCCGTTCACTGGGGTCGCGATCTGGGTCGTGGGGTTGAAGCACAACAAGCCCGCGGGGTATGACCGCGACCGCGTAGAGGTTTGGCTTGGGCGGGGAGATTTTTCCCGGAATCCGTCGGATCAGGAGGGACTCGCATGAAGCCGCACGACCGCGCCCCGAACGGTGTCCGGGCGGACGATCTTCTGATCTACGGCTCGCTGGAACGCGGGGCGATTGTGGCGAAGGGATTTTATCTGGAGCCGCCGGATCTGCGCGGCGCTAGTTTCGAGCGGCTCAATGCGTTTCAGGATCGGTTTCGCTCGCTACTGGCCTTGGCGACGCCGGGACGACGAATGCAATTCCAATGGTCCTGCGACGCGGACTACCGGAATGAGTTGCAGCGCTACCACGAGGCGACGCTGAAGATCTCCGAACCGGTTGTCCGGCGGGCACGCAACGAGCGGTTCACGCGTTACTGGCAGAGGATGCAGGCGCGCGAACTTAGGCGGGAGCGGCCGGCAGTTTTTCTCTCGATCGAAATTACCCAGTACGCCGGCAACGTGCGCACACGCCAGGGACTGCGCGCCCACTACGGAAAAGTGCTCGAACAGATGCGGGCACAGTTCGAGGAATTCGAATCGACCCTGCGGGGGATCTTCGGGGCGGAACTCGTCGTCCGGGCGATGGACGACCGCGAGCACGCGCTGGCGCTCTGGCGGTTCCTGAATCCGGGACTCGCCGCCCGCTCCGATGGGCCGGCGGAATTTGATTCAGCACTAACGATTCAGGAGGTGGCGTGGCACTCGGAAGGCGTGGCGCAGCCGGAGGGCGGGTTTTTGTTGGACGGTCAATTTCACGCGGTCCTGACCCTCGCCCGCTGGCCCCAGCGGACGCGGCCCGGGATCATCGCCCATCTCACGGGCCTCCCCTTCCTCGACCATGCGATCACGGTCAATGTCACGCCGCTTGGCGCCCCGCAGGAGATTCGGCGGGAGGAAAAGTCCGTCGAACGGCTGCAGGGGGAATACGCGGCAGAGCCGCGGCCGTCGCTCCTGGTTGCGCTGCGGAAGAAGGAAAGGAAGGTCGAGGCGCTGTCAGGCGGGTTCGCGCGGCCGTTCCATGTTAGCTTTGTTATTAGAGTGTGGGCGCCGAGCAGGGAGGCGCTGCGGGAGAAGGTCGCGGCAGTGCAGGCGGCGATCCACGCGATGGACGGGGCGCAGTATTTCGAATGTGCCTTGCCGACGACGGCGAAGAAACTCTTCTTCGCGACCTGGCCCGGCTGGACGCATTCGTCCTACCGGCACCGGGAATTGTACGCGGAGGACAGTTACCTCGCGGACTTGCTGCCCTTGTCGGCGACCTTCACGGGTGCCTTGTCCGACGCGGAGGCGATCTACGACGGCAGCCACCGGAATTTGGTCGGTGTGCGGACAAGCGTGAACGGATCGCCGCAGCATGCGGCTTTCTTCGGGATGACTGGCGCTGGGAAATCGGAGATCATGTACGATCTCCTCCTCCAGACGGCGGGCTTTTTTAGTTACACCGTCATCGTCGAGGAGGGGTTCTCTCACAAGAAGTTCACGGAAGCGCTTGGCGAAACACCGATCGTCGTTCACCCGGATGCGCCGCTCACCCTCAACTATCTCGACACGCAGGGACTGCCGCTGACGCAGCTCCATCTCGCGAGCGCCGTGGCGCTCCTCTCGCGGATGGTGGGCACACCGGAAAATGCAGAGCACCTCGCGTTGCGGCAGGCGCAGCTCACGCAATATCTGCACCAGCTTTACGCCGACGCCCACACGGAATGGTCCCGACAAAATCACAACAAATCCGAGGAGGCGCGGCGCCTCGCGTGCGCGGTGCAACGATGGAAGGAGCGGATGCCGGCCGGCACGACGCCGTTGGAAGCGTTCGTGGATTTTCGGGACCGGCGGGCGGTCGAGGATTCCCAGGCGCTCGAAGTTTGGGCGAGGCTAACGGACGCCGAAGTCACGCGGTTCGCGCAGGACTGCGCTACCTCGCGGCTGATCGCGCACACGGCGTGCGTGTTCTACACCGCGGAGGAATTCCCCACGCATAGCGCGCTGGTCGAATTGTTGGCGTATGCCCGCCTGCCAGAGCATCCCAAAGACGAGATCGACCGGCTGGCGACACTGCTGCGCGCCTGGAGTGCGCACGGGCAATATGGAAAATTATTCGATGGGCCGAGCAACGTGTCGCTGCAGCGAAAGGTCGCGCATTTTGAGTTGGGGCTCATTCCGGAGCAGGCGGTCGAACTCAAGGCGGCGGCGGGACTCTTGATCAGCGGGTTCGCGCGCCAGCATATTCTCGCGCTGCCGCGGGCGCTCGGGAAGCGGCTCATTTTCGAGGAGGTCGCGCGGTTTTTGGACGTGCCGGGCGGCGAGCAGATCGTCGCAGAGGGTTTCGCGCAATTGAGGAAATTCAACTGCTGGGTCGCGAGCGTGATCCAGCAGTATGCTCGGTTCAAGACGTCGCGGGTGCGTCCCGCGGTCATCGGGAACGCGAAACAGTTTTTTCTTCTGCGGCAGTCGGACCGCTCGGATTTGGCCGATCTGGCGGCCGACTTGGGACTGCCTGAGACAGCGCTCGAAGTGATCCAGCGCTATCCGTTGCCCGAGCAGTTGCCGGCGGCCTCCCGGTATTCGTCTGTTTGTTACTTCACACCCACGACGCAGCCGCCGCAGTGCGGCACGCTGCGCCACATCCAGGAGGCCGGCCATGCGGCTTAGCGCGATCCTCCTCCTTCTTCTCCTTGGCGGCTGCGCGACGACGAAGCGCCAGACCGACGCGGAAACCCGCGGCTATGAGCGCGGCTACGCTCAGGCGGTGAAGGAGCAGTACTGGATTCTGCAAAGCGAACAGCGCACGGCGACGCCGGCGCCCAACTCCACGCATCCATGAAATTCATCCTCGGTTTTCTTTCCCTCATCACCGCGGCCTTCGGCCAGTGGATCGTGAACGACCCGGTCAATACGGCGGTGAATTCCGCGATCCAGGCAAACCAGGTCGCCGAGCATGCGGAAGTCTTGAACCGCTGGGCCGAGAATCTCGAAAAGTTAAACCAAGAGATCCGCCACCTCGAGAATCAACTCGCCGTGCAGCGGGAGATTCGCGGAGTGATGGGCGATCCCGCTGGGACGGCAGTGGGCTTGCGCGAACTCGGGGCGAACGATCTCGCCCGTGATTTTGGCGAAACCCTACGGGCCACGCGGCGGCTCGCGAACGCCGTCGATTCGCTCAGAAACACGCTCGAGGGAACCTTCACGGCACTCGACGACCGGACCGCCCTCGGCGGGAGCTTCTCCCGGCAGACTGGATATTACCGGCGATTCGCCGTGGTCGAACAGCAGGCGGATCAGATGACTGCGGTGCAGGCGGACACTGATGTGCGCAGCCAAGCGCTCCGGGCCGAACTCGCCACCACGCTCGACCAGTTGAACGCGGCGCCGACGCAGGCGGAAGTGGACAAACTCAATATCAAGGTCGCGGCCCTGAATGGGCAGCTCGCCGAAATGGCCGCGCGGCGCCGCGACGAAGCCGACAAACTGCGCGCGCAACAAATCCTGAACGAGAATCAGGCCGCGAAAGAGCGGCAGGATCTGT
>Ga0207154_1014_pt1 | contig 29169 bp, 28 predicted proteins | sample Alteio_BWMinHeat_28_FD_153576 | JGI IMG/M metagenome (GOLD analysis project Ga0207154, IMG submission 153576) | Enriched cells from forest soil in Barre Woods Harvard Forest LTER site, Petersham, Massachusetts, United States -... | ecosystem: Environmental > Terrestrial > Soil > Temperate forest >... | reverse complement strand
CCGGCCCCTACGATGCCCCTGGTCCCTGTGCCGACCTAAGTTCGTTGGGTCAAATCCAAGCAAGCGATAAGTAGAGACAAGGAATCATATCGCTATTTCAAAATACAGTTACTAACCCCTTCTGTTGACATCCCTCACATTGTACTTGAAAATGAATAGCATATCGCGCTAAACAGTTGCAGATCATAAAGTGAGGAGGGCAAGCAGGAAAGTGAGCATAGAAAATTCAAGCATCATTGAAGTTATTGAAATTAATGGCTCAAACACCACAGCAAATACCCTAGAGCCGAATGGCTCAAATACGACACAGCATGCCACATCCAATATCATTGAGCTTAAAGGTATCCAGAAACATTATGGCGACCACCTAGTCCTGAACGACATCAACCTCGAAGTCAAGAACAGTGAATTCTTAACCATACTTGGCCCTTCCGGCTGCGGCAAAACCACCCTCCTACGTCTGATTTCTGGCTTCGAAACACCCACCCAAGGCACCATTTTGATGAACGGCAAAGATGTAAACGGTCTTCCCCCTCACCTTCGCCAAGTCAACACCGTATTCCAAAGCTATGCCCTCTTTCCTCATATGAATATTTTCGACAACGTCGCCTTTGGCCTTCGTTGCAAAGGCCTCCCTAAAAACGTTATTGAAAAACGCGTCCGTGAAGCCCTAAAAATGGTCAAATTAGAAAAATATGCAGAGCGAAAACCCCATCAATTAAGCGGGGGGCAACAGCAACGTATCGCTATTGCCCGCGCTGTGGTGAATCAACCTTTGGTTCTATTACTGGATGAACCTTTAAGTTCACTCGATTATCGCCTCCGAAAAGCCATGCAATTGGAACTTAAACAACTGCAAGCTCAATTGGGCATCACCTTTATTCTCGTTACTCACGACCAAGAAGAGGCCCTTTCCACTGCTGATAGGGTCGTGATTATGAATCACGGCTTGATTGAACAGGTGGGTACTCCTCGCGAGGTTTATGAAGAACCTCAAAATCTTCATGTGGCAAAATTTCTTGGTGAAGTGAATATTTTTAATACCAAAGTTATAAACGCGGACACTGATTTTTTAAAAGTTGAGGTTGAAGGCAAAGCCATGTCGCTTAGAAATAACAAAAATTTCGAAGCACATCAAACACTTTACACCTTACTTCGTCCTGAAGATCTGGAAGTTTGGCGGGATAATGAAGTCGAAAATCCAGACAAAAAAAACAACATGCATCCTGCTAAAGTAATGCAAGTTATATATAAAGGATCGACCGTTGATTTAATACTACGGTTAGAAACCGGTACACAAATTTTAGTCACCCAGTTTTTTAATGAAGATGATGAGAAACTGGATTTCCATGTCGGTGAACCGGTTTGGGTCCATTGGCATCCGGGTTGGGAGGTCATGTTATCCGATGATTCCCGATAAAACCTTTCGCGCTCTATCCATTTCCTCCATGTGGTTATGGTTAATGATTTTTGCGCTTATCCCAAGTTTCTTGCTATTAATGACCAGCCTTTTAACGCATGGTGATAATGAGTTGCTGCAATTACGTCTTACCTTAAATAATTATTTTTCTGTTTTTAACTTAAGTTACTTTAAAGTATTTTTACGCTCGATCATGCTTGCCAGTTCATGCACTGTCCTTTGTCTACTCCTCGCCTACCCATTTAGTTACATTTTGGCGAGATCCGAGGCCAAGTATAAACGTATCTTGCTTTTATTGGTCATCATACCCTTTTGGACCAGCTCCCTTATTCGCAGCTATGCAATTGTTGCCATCTTAAAAACTAATGGGATTATTAATCACTTTTTACTTTGGACTGGAATCATTTCCCAACCTTTACAATTGTTGTATACCCATACTGCAACCTTGCTGGGATTAGTTTATACCTTGTTACCCCTCATGATCTTTCCAATTTATTCGAGTATTGAAAAATTAGATACTCGATTTATCGATGCGGCACGGGACTTGGGGGCCAATAAAACCCAAGTATTTTTTAAAGTTATCTTGCCGCTGACCTTTCCTGGGATACTTGCAGGGTCCATTTTAGTATTTCTACCGGCAATGACCTTATTTTACATTCCTGATCTTCTTGGGGGAGCTAAAACCATCCTTATCGGCAATATTATCCAAAATCAATTTTTGGCCGCCAGAAATTGGCCCATGGGGGCAACCATCAGCATTGTATTAACGTTGATTATGAGCATCGTGCTTATTTTTTATTGGCGAACCTCACCCAAACGACAAGACAGTTTTTATGAATTACATTAAAAACATGAACACCATTAGAAAAATAAGTTACGCATCACTTATCTATTTCTTTTTATATGCACCTATTTTTGTGCTCATCATTTATTCCTTTAATAATTCATCTTACTCATTCTTATGGCAGGGATTTACTCTACGCTGGTACCAAAATTTATTGCACAATACGGAGTTACAAATTGTCGCCATTCATTCGCTTATTATTGCCATACTTGCGGCAACCTTTGCGACGGGAATTGGAACCGTTGCTGCTGTTAATCTTTATCGATATAAGTTTTTTGGAAAAAAGCTATTACACAGCTTAATATTTATCCTCATTTTATCACCAGATATCGTTACCGGCATCTCATTATTGGTGCTTTTCTCTGTGATGAAAATCACTTTGGGGTTTTGGACCCTGCTTTTGTCCCATATTACCTTTTGCATTCCCTTTGTTACTGTCATTGTTTTTTCAAGATTGATTGGACAAGATAAGCATTTGCTGGAAGCGGCAAAGGATCTGGGCGCTACTGACAGTGTTATCTTTAGACGTATTTTAATCCCGTTGCTTTGGCCCTCCATTATTGCAGGCTGGTTGATTAGTTTCACGCTTTCCTTAGACGATGTCATTATAAGCTTTTTCGTCACCGGTCCTGAATTTGATATTCTACCCTTAAAAATCTTTTCCATGACCCGTGTAGGCGTTAAGCCTGAGGTAAATGCCTTGTGCTCTGTCATGTTCGGATTAACCTTAGGGTTGGTGTGCTTATACCAATTTGCGATGCGCAATAGGGATCGCGGAACATGAATATGATGTTGTCATCCCTGCGTTCATTATTGTCATCCCCGCGAAAGCGGGGATCCAAACCAAAATACCTCTTTTTTGCCCTATTTCTAATACTCTCTATTTCTTCCACCCTTGTTCAGGCTGAAGAACCAATACTGAATGTTTACACCTGGTCTGGTTACCTCCCCGAATCGGTTATCCACCAATTTCAACAAGAAACGGGGATCCGTGTAAACCATTCAACCTATGCTAGTAACGAGGCTCTATATTCAAAATTAAAAGCCAACCCTGACATTGGCTACGATATCATTATCCCATCCGCCGATTTCGTAAGCCGGATGATAAAACAAGATCTGCTACAACCGTTGGATAAAACAAAATTACATTATTTAAAAAATCTAAATCCAACCTTTTTGAATAAGGCTTGCGACCCTGGCAATCTCTATAGCCTTCCCTACCTTTGGAATGCCTACGGCATTGCGGTTAATCAAAAATACCATAATCCAAAAACGATTACTTCCTGGAACGATCTTTGGCAATCTAAATATAAAGAACAATTGCTCGCCATCGATGATACCCGTATATTTTTTTCCATGGGATTGGTTTCCTTAGGGTACTCCGAAAACGAAACCAACCCCAAAAAACTGAATGAAGTTTTTTTAAAATTAAAAGATCTTATGAATAATATTAAGGTATTCAATCTAGATGCTCAAAAATCTATATACATTGACGAAGACATTACCTTAGGCATGGCTCTAAATGGCGATATTTATCTTGCCCAAATTGAAAATCCAAATCTCCAATTTATATTTCCCAAGGAGGGTTTTGTCATTGCACTCGACTCTCTTGCCATTCCTAAAGGCGCTAAACACAGTGATAATGCGCATCGCTTTATCGATTTTGTATTACAAGCGGAAGTCTCAAAACAAATTAGTTTGGAAACGGGTTTTTCAACCCCAAATCGAGCGGCAGAACTCGCCATGCCGGATAATATTCGAAATAATCCCTTCCTTTACCCAACTAAGGAAATTATGAAACGTGGGAAGTTTGAAATCGATGTGGGAGAAGCTGCAAGATTATACGAACACTATTTCGAACGCTTGAAAATGGAGCATTGAACGGATGTTATCACTTCACGGGCGGTGAAATTAAAGTATTTCTTCTGGCCTTAAGGATTATCTTATTCCCATCCTCACCAAAATAAATTATCTAAATTAAACAAGCAAAAACATTAACCGTTCAGGCCTGAACGGTTACCAAAAAAATTCTCAAACAAATTGTAGAACATCAAAACTAATCGGATTGTACATTATAATCCTAGCTCCTTCATTTTATGCTTGATATCTGCGATGGCGGCATAGGCACATTTTTTTCCATGCTCATAAATTTCTTGATTATGCTGATCATTGTAAGTATCAAAATTATAAAAACAAGGGTGCAAGTTTATATCCGCTTCTTTTGCATGACACATTGAATATTTGTAAAATGAAATATCGATACATCGAGATAACAAATCTTTTTTATTTTTAATTGGAGTTGTAGGTGGACGAGATCCAACATTAACGGCTATTATCATTTTCGGTTTAAACAGACAAGCCACATCAACAGGGACAGGATCTAAGATTGCTCCATCAATTAGAGTTTGTCCATATAATGATACGGGTTTAAAAATTAAAGGATCTGCAGAGGAAGCCAAAACCGCCGGAGCGATGGGTCCTGATCTTAGTAATTCAATTTCATTTGTATCTAAATTCGTCGCTACCACAATTAAAGGGATTTTTAATTCTTCGAAATTTTTGGCAGAAAGATTTTGTGTCACGAAATTAAGCATTGCGGTACCGGCTATAGGACGTTGACCAGATTCTAAGAAATTTTCTTTTTTGATATGCAGTATTTCATTTTTTATTAAGTCTATATGCGGTTTATCACAATAGACTGCACCAATCAGACTGCCCGCAGAAGAACCGACAATTAAATCAATGGGGATACCTTCCTTTTCTAATACCTCCAATACTCCCAATTGTGCAATACTTCTGAAACCCCCTGTGCCTAATACAAGTGCCACTCGAATGTTTTTTAGAGGTTTAGGTTTGGGGGCTTGGCAAGGAATGTTGAAAGAGTGATCTGGGATCGGTGTGCATCCCGATAGAAATATTATAATAAAAACAACCCTAAGGCATTTTATTACCCTAAACGTTGATAGTTTAATTGTTTTCTGCATTCGAAACATTCCATTTCCTCTCCTGATATCTCCTAATGAACTTCCCATTATCATTAGGCATCGTAGGGGCCGGTCCCCGTGCCGGCCCAAAATTCGGGTCGGCACGGGGACCGACCCCTACAGTACCAATCCCTACGCTGTCATTTTAAAGTTCATTTTCGATATTTTGGCCAACGGACCATGGACGACTCGGAATAAAGTAACTCCCAGGATCTCTTATAGAGTACTTAGAGGTTCATGGATAAACTTACGAGAGGATTGCCCCAAGAATTAAGAATTTTTTCTAGGAACCTTTGCTCCTTTTTTCCTGGCCTTGGACAAAGCAATGGCAATTGCCTGTTCACGACTTTTCACTGGCTTAAGTTTAACCCCACTATGAGCTTTTCCCTGTTTAAATTTCCGCATTTCTTTTTTGACTTCATCCTGTGAAGTTTTTCCGTATTTTCTTTCTGATTTTTTCTTTCTACCTGTAGGTGTTTTTTTTGTTCCAATTAATTTTCGGAGTTTCTGAGTCACTGACCTCTTCTTTGTAGCTTTACTTGGAGTCTTACCCTTAGCTTTTTTTGCCCGACTGCCCGCTTTGCTTGTACTAATTTTATGTTTAGTTTTACTTTGAGCTTTGCCTTTGCGTCTGGTTTTGCTTGTAGGTCTGGTATGCTTTGTTGTTCCCCGATTACTTCTAACTGCCTTTTTAGCTTTAGCCACCATCATTTCTCTCCCCTGATAAAAATTTACTCTTTAAATATAGGAAATTAATAAAAAAACACCAGAAAGCAAGAGTTTGATCTTGTTCTAATTCTTGGAAGTTTATATGACTAGACGCTACTAATAGAAACTATTCACTATATGATCTTGGGTTACTTTCTTTTTGGCTTTTTCACATCTGTTGTAGGAGTTTCCTTTTTTTTATATATTCTTTTCACAGAATTTAAATAAGAATATGAAATACTCTCAACTTTGGTAGAGAAAAGTGGTTGTGGTGTCGGATAGCCTAATTTTTGCATTATAGTTTTGTAAATTGAATTAATCAATTGCGTAAATTTGCTCGGCTTAAATATCTTTTCATTAGCCAAATTGATTATTTTTTGAGAAAATAATTTATAATTTTTACGCAAGTCATTATTTGATTTTATATCGGAATTTGAAAGATATGTCACCTCATTTACGATCTCTTTGATTTTCTTAACTGATTTATCATCTTTCAATTCCAAAAATCTTTTTTCTTCTTCTTTTAATGCGGTTACAAATTCTCCACAAGTTTTTTTAAAAAAATCTATCTCTTCAAGATCAATATCTTTTTTCCATAAGGTAAGTTTACTTAAACTCGATGAATCTAATGGGTTGACCAACCCGGGATTGGATGGTTCAAAACCCAGCAGAGAAAGAAGCTTCAAATACTGGGCTTTTAATTCTGTTTCATTCACAGTTAATCTTGTTTTTTTATTTTGAAAAATGAAATTTAATATTTCAAGTGTTTCGCTTTTAGTTGGTTTAAATTCAACCATTTTTCCCTTGTCATAAAGAAACATTGGCAGTTCTATTCCATACTCGCTTTTAATTTTATATTGAGCAGCTAAAGCACGCAATTTACTCTCGTTCAAATTAGCAGCTTTTGTAGATATTGTTATCCCCAAGATACTATCGGGAAAATATATTTGCAATAACTTCATTATATTCAGCATCATTTCGCCCATCATAATAATATTTTTTATATTTTTCTACGAATTCTTTTTTGCTAATGATGGGTTCAAATTTTGTTTTATCTAAATTAACATTATGATATTCTGGATCAGCCACTTTTGATACGGTACCACTGTCTTTGAACATAAAAGCTCTTACAGTGCATTGATCAATATCATGTAGAAAGGCAATATCGTGGAATAATCTTAAATCTAAATCCGGAACCAGCAAGGAGGTAGATGCACATCGATTGCCAAGACGTTTGTCATCTTTTGAGGTATCTACTATTCCACCAATCTCTCCTGTAAAAGCATCTACATTGATATCAATTTTTTTCTTATTGATTATCTCAATATTCGAATAATGTGCACGCGCAAGCAAGTCACCTTCTTGAAATTTTTCAAGGACGTACTTTGGATCAATTACAGATTTTTTGAAGTATTTACCAATTATCAAATCCTCCAATCTTATGATATTAGACAGTTATTCCTTGTAAGGTTCATTGCTCTAGAAACTACTATCGGATTAGACGCAGATTATTATATATATAGTCACATGATAGTATTACAGCTATCAATCTTTAAGTAGCTGCCCAGCTACAAAAAATATTATATTCTAGTCGTCATCAGGACTTTATTACTATTTTCACCTATGCTGTCTATAATTACAGCCAATATTTAAGCTTGTTACAAACCAGTAAGTGTATTACAATTACACATACTGGAGGAAATATAAATGCATCCCCTTGAAATTCGGGCCCAATCGCCCTTTGCAGAAATTGATTACTTACGTTTAAAATCTATTTTGAGTGAATATACTCAACCCAGAAATAAAATTCGCACTTTATTAAAAAATCATTCTCTAATCCGTGTAAAAAAAGGCCTCTATGTATTTGGTGAAAAAGTAGCCCAAGGTCTTTATTGCAAAGAACATTTAGCCAATTTAATTTACGGCCCATCCGCCATTTCACGAGAATATGCATTAAGCTTTTATGGATTAATTCCAGAACGAGTAGAAGAAATAACTAATATTACTCCCAAACGAAATAAAATATTTGATACTCCCGTGGGACGATTCAGCTACCAATATATACCCATAGCACTGTACCCCTATGGAATTACTCAAACTGTTATTGAAGGACGAAAAATTCTGATTGCAACCCCAGAGAAAGCCCTTTGCGACATACTTTATTTATCCTCTTCCTCTTTAAATACCGAAAAAGAATTAGATGAATATCTAGCAGAGGACTTAAGAATTGATATTGATGAATTGTTAAAATTTGATGTTAAACTTTTAAGGCAACTTGACTCTCAATACAAAAATAAAAATATTAATCTATTGATCAATACTTTGGGCAGGAAGGATAATGCACGACGTCATTGAAATAATGCTTAATGAATATCAATGTAAATCCGTAAATGATTACATTAACGCAGTTAAAGAGATTATTCAAAAAATTACTCTTTTAGGCTTATGGCGTGCTAAATTTTTTGAAAATGTGGCTTTTTATGATGGAACAGCACTTCGGATATTTTATCAATTAGACAGGTTCTCTGAAGATCTTGATTTTTCATTGTTAAATGCCGACAAAAAATTTAAGTTGGAAAAATATAACGAAGCTATTATTTCTGAATTAAAAGCATTTGGATTTGAAATTGAAATTTCTTCTAAGATTAGAGATGCTGCCTCTAATATTGAGGCTGCTCATATAAAAACACAGACTAAACAACAATTGATTGCCATATCAGCCCCCTCTTATTTATCAGAGCGTATTCACTCTCAACAAAAAATCAATGTTAAAATGGAGGTTGATATTGATCCCCCTATGGGTTTTAAACAAGAAGCCAAAATGTTACTAAATCCTATTCCTTTTGAGGTCAATGTTTATCAAATTTCAGATTTATTTTCCACAAAAATACATGCTCTATTATGCCGAAGCTGGGGATCACGCGTTAAAGGTCGAGATTGGTTTGATTTAGTTTGGTATATTAGCCGAAATATTCCTGTGTGTCTTTCGCATTTAGAAAGTCGTCTGCGAAAAAATCAAGTTTGGACTAACAACCATTCTTTAACTGAAAATGATGTTCAGAACTTGCTGTTGGAAAAAATTAATAAAACTGATTTTGAGTTAGCAAAAAAAGATGTGCTTCCTTTTATTAAGGATAATAGTCGTTTAGCCTTATGGTCTCAATCCTTTTTCCATTCTTTAGTTGAAAAAATATTATATTCAAGCTGAATCACTCTTCTTAACCCTCAAGGTCCAGCCAAAATTAAATCAATGGACGATTCACCGCAATGTTGGGCAATTTCTGCCCTAGTTTCTGCATACAAACGGGTGACTTCGGACCAGTCTTTACTTTCAGCTTTAATAAGCGGAGAAAGCGTTATTTTAACTTTGCCCGGTTTAAGCATCAAGCTATCCCCTCGCATCATTGCGCGAGTGCCTTGTATGGAAATGGGGCAAATAGTCGCCTCCGTGTCCACCGCCAATTTGAATGCTCCCAATTTAAAGGGTCTTAAGCCCGTGGCATAGGTAAAGGTGCCTTCGGGGAAAATAACTACAGAGCGTCCCTCGTTAATCGCTTTTTCAATCAGGGTGGTGTCGTGAATATTTTTAGAAAAATCCAATCGATCGACGGTTAAATAATCTAATTTTTTTACCGCTGTTCGAATTATAGGCCATTTTCGAATTTCTTTTTTTCCAACAAACACAACATCAGGGGGTAAGACCGCAATTAAAAATAAGGGATCGACATAACTGGCATGATTTGCAACGTAGATAACGGGCGATTGAACGTTTGTAGGCAGTTTCTTTGTAAGACGTTCCTTCCCTATTACATCTAAACGACTGCCACTTAAACCTATAAACATTCTTACTAATATTTTTACAGAATGCGCTGCAAGCTTCCGAGGTAAAATTAACACCGATCCCCAAGTCACTGGCAAGAAAAATAAGAGCAACACGTAAATATACCCCATGTACAAGAACTGCCAAACTTTTTCGAATTGTTGAAGGGTGACAACCGCTGCCCCTTTTAAAAATAATTTAGAAAATTGCATCCAAACAGGAAGTCCTTTCTTGGATAGTTTTCCTTGCAGATAAAGCTGTTTGCTGGCAGAACGTTGTAATTTTCCACTGGAGGTTTTAGGAACGGTTCTGGGAGGAACTAAACAAACTTCATCGGGAGGCAAGCCAATGGCAATTGAAACATGTTCAATAATTTTGGCAATAATACTATCTCGAATCTTAGAATTTGTTTCCAGCGTTTCAGCGATGATCACTATTTTTTCAGTCCCCAGTTTGGGATCATCTATCCCCAAGGCCACAACGCAACCCTTACGCACTCCATGAACAAGTTCTGTGACCTCTTCAATTTCTTGAGGGTAGAGGTTACGGCCTGCTTTAATAATGATATCTTTTTGACGACCTGTAATAAAAACCTCGCCTTCAGCAATATAGGCAAAATCTCCGGTATCTAGCCAACCGTCTTTTTTAACCGCTTGGGTCGCGGTTGGATTACGATAGTAGCCCTGCATGGCAGAAGGTCCAAAAAATTGTAAGGCACCAATGCGCCGTTCTTCAAGTTCATGGTTGTTTTCGTCCACAACTCGTATTTCATGATCGGGGATGGGCATTCCACAGCCCACAAATTCAAGATTGGTTTTGCTATCTTTGGCGCTGCTGATGTTAGTGCTGCTGACGGCTGGGCTTTCTTCTGCAGCAGGCACCGCACGTTGTTCTAGTTCAAAGGGTTCACGTTTAATCACATCCACCCTCGGTAACCGATTGAGTGGGGGAAAGGTTAATGCCACCGTGTTTTCAGCAAGCCCATAAACAGGATAAAATGCTTCAGGTTTAAATCCAAAGGGCTCAAATTTTTTCGTAAATCTTTCCATGGTTTTTGGGTTGATCATTTCCGCACCATTAAAAGCCAAGCGCCATGAGCTTAAATCCAATCCTTGAATATCTTCATCTTTAATTTTTCGTACACAAAATTCATAGGCAAAATTAGGACCCGCTGAAATGGTTCCTCGATGATAATGAATTGCCCAAAGCCAACGATCGGGTCGGCTTAAAAATGTGAGGGGGGACATGATGGTTAAGGGAATACCGTGATACAAAGAACAAAACCATGCGCCAATGAGACCCATATCGTGGTACAGGGGAAGCCAGCTTACCCCAACATCTTTGGGGCCTAAATTTACCGCTTTACCGACTGAGCGTATATTAGCTAGCAAATTTCCGTGACTTAATAATACTCCTTTAGGATCACTGGTGCTGCCTGAAGTATATTGAATTAAGGCAGGATCATCGATGCCAAATAATAGTCCTGGGACATGATGTTTCGATAACATCAATATTTCGGTAGTCGTCACCGCTCTTAAGCTTCGAATAAAGACGCGAAGTAATTTTCCAAGCGTTTCAACTTGGCTGAACGTAATTAATACTCTGACTTCCGCGTTATTTAATATGTTGGCTTCTCTGGCCGCATATTCTTCAATTTTATCCGCGCGCAAAGGGGGATAAATTGGTACAGGCACCCCTCCTGCCAAGAGTACCCCAAAAAATGCATAGAAAAAATCTTGGCCGGTGGGCAGCATGATGGCCACCGTATCGCGAGGTTTGATTCCAATCGAGATTAATCCTGCAGCCACTTTTTTAGCAGAATCTAGAAGTTCACCATAGCGAATTATGTTTTCTTCGCCGTTTTCATCAATAAGATAAATATGAGGTCTTTTAGGATTATAGGCCACATATCGAATTAAAACGTCGACTAAACTCGTCGCCGCTGTAGGATCAAGCTCAGAGGATCCTAATACCTCGGCAAATTCACGTTGGATTTCTTGCTTTATGGGACCTGATTTTTTAAGAGCGGTTAAAATGTCGTTGACGCTTTCTGCTTCAGCCATCAAGGATTGTGGAAGCGAGGTCGAAAACTTTTTTTCAATCCTTAAAAAAAGTTCTACCCGACCTAAGCTATCAATTCCTAAATCCCGTTCTAAGGAAGCATTCAGATTTACAGCGTGTAATACTCGCTCGGATTTAAATTCCGCAATAAAATCACGAACAATCTTTAATAGATTTTCTTCAAGGTGTTGATCTTTTTTGGTCGATTGTTCTGTTGACAAAGCAAAAGCCCCGTTCAAATTCAAAGCTTTGTTAAAAATCAAAGCTCGGTATAGTCCAATTCTAACTTTCTAACTAATAACTGAAATTAATTGCCTACTATTAAAATTATCCTAAGGTTTTTTGAGTGTTGAAGTCAACAGGCCTTTTTGCAAGCCATTTTTTATGGAATAATGAGACTTAATGAAAGAGTTAACTACAAGTGTAAAAATTATGTTCAACGTTATACTATACCAACCTGAAATTCCCCCAAATACCGGAAACATTATCAGACTGTGTTCAAACACTGGCTGTACTTTGCATTTAATCGAACCGCTTGGTTTTGTATTAGATGATAAACATCTACGTCGAGCAGGCTTAGATTACGAATTAGAACATCCTCCAAAACAATATAAAGTTTTAGATGAATGTCTAAATAGTTTATCAGAATCTCCAAAGATTTATGCCTGTACAACAAAAGCAAAGACCCTCTATACCGAGGGTTCTTATCAACCTGGAGACAGCTTTATTTTTGGACCAGAAACTCGTGGCTTGCCTGATTCTTTACTTTCTCGATTTCCAGAGACCCAGAAAATTGTTATCCCCATGCAGCCAAAATCTAGAAGTTTGAATCTTTCAAATGCAGTGGCTGTCATTATCTTTGAGGCCTGGCGTCAACAAAAGTTTGCGAGATATTAGGATCGCACAAGGGTCATTGGGTCAGCACGGGAACCGGCCTCTACGAAAATCTATTTTTCTGCTATGATTTATGTCTTCCGTCTTTGTTATGATATTCATAGACAGTAACCGTTCACGCAGACCCAAGAACGCCCATATTTGGGCAATCTCGCGTTAAAAAATTAACAAAAATTGCTCATTTACTGGATGTAAACTCCGCTTTTTTGTTAATTTTTTAACGCGACCTTGCCTCAAATCTGGACGTTTTCGTAATTCGAGCCCTATACTTGAACAGTTACCATAGACATCTAATGAAGTTTGTATGCAAACACCCGAAGATACCTACCAATCCCACAATAATGGAAGTAACCCCAATACTGAGCTTTACAACAACATTTCTTTGTTGGATAATTTGCTTTATAAAACGCTTAGAGCCCAAGTTGATCCATCTATTCTTGAAATTATCAAAAAAATATACGAACTTATTCAAACTCCCAATTTGTTTAACCTAAATCATAATAATAATGAAATTCAATCCCAACATGAATCTGACTTCCCTTCCCAAACATTGTCCCAGACAATTCAAAAAATTCTAGACTTGCTGCATCCCCTTAACAGTGAGCAAATGATGACCATTACTCGCGCATTCACCCATTCATTAAATTTAACCAGTATCGCTGAACAATATCATCGCATTCGACGAAGACGCTGGCATCAACAAGCGGGGCATCCTCCTCAACCTGGATCACTGGAAGCAATGTTGCCCGCACTCTTGAATTCTGGCATTTCTAAAACCGAGTTGATGGATTCCATATCTAAATTGAATATTGAATTGGTGTTAACCGCACATCCCACAGAAGTCACACGCCGCACCCTAATCCACAAATATAATGAAATTGCTAAAAATTTAGGTCGACTCGATCGAGAGGATCTTACCCCACTTGAACGTGAAGAAATGATAGAGCGCCTTCACGAAGAAATTACCGCTTCTTGGCGAACAGAAGAATTACGTCAACGAAAACCAACCCCCATTATGGAAGCCAAATGGGGATTTGCCGTGGTTGAAGAAAGTTTATGGAATGCCGTTCCTGCCTTTATGAGAGATCTCGACAAACTATTATTTTCTTTGACCGAACAGCACCTACCGCTCACAAGTGTTCCCATTCGCTTTGCCTCTTGGATGGGTGGCGATCGTGATGGCAACCCTAATGTAACCGCTAAAATCACTCGAGAAACTATTTTGCTTGCGCGTTGGATGGCCGCAGAGCTCCAATTAAGAGACATCATCGTTTTACGCGATGCTCTGTCGATGAGCGAATGCAATGTAGAACTTCGATTAATTGTAGGTGAAACAAAAGAACCCTATCGAGACTTACTTCGCATTGTCAAAGACAAACTTAATAGGACTAAACAATGGGCAGAATGTCAAATCGAGCAACGTGAATTATGTCCCACGCCAGAACTTATCTATTTAGACACCCAGGATTTTTTAGAACCTTTATTAATTTGTTACCGTTCTCTTATTAGCATCGGGGCTGAAGTGATTGCCAATGGTCGATTGCTCGACGTCATTCGACGAGCTACCTGTTTTGGGCTAACCCTGTTACCTCTGGATATCCGACAACATTCTGAAAAACACACACTGTTAATGAATGCAATTACGCAAACCCTAAACTTAGGTTCCTATCAAAATTGGTCTGAGCAAGAACGTCAATTGTTCTTAAAAAATTTATTATCGAACTCCAATAAAGCAGAATTTTTACCGAAAAATATTAAACTTGACCCTGAATTACATGAATATTTAGATATATTTAAAGTCATCGCGGATAACCCTCGTGATTCCTTCGGTGCCTATATTATTTCCATGTCATCGACGGTATCCGATGTGCTGCTGGTATTAGTATTGCAAAAAATTGTTGGAGTTGCTCAACCCTTAAGAGTCGTTCCACTGTTTGAAACTCTACTCGATTTAACAAACGCTGCATCTTGCATCGACGAATTACTTAGCATTCCTGAATATAAAACAGCATGTAAAGGGATGCAAGAAGTGATGATTGGGTATTCTGATTCCGCAAAAGACGCCGGATTTCTTGCCGCTTCATGGGCCCAATACCAAGCCCAGGAACAAACGATAGCCATCGGGAAAAAACATGGGATCCAAATTGTATTTTTTCATGGACGAGGAGGAAGTATTGGTCGAGGGGGTGGCCCCTCTTATCTTGCCATACGATCTCAGCCGCCCGGTTCGGTGGAAGGGAAATTGCGTGTTACCCAGCAAGGGGAAGTGATTCGTCATCGTTTTGGATTGCAAAAAATTGCTGAGCGAACACTTGCCATCTACACAACCGCCACTCTTGAAGCTTGTCTAGTCCCTCAACAACCGCTTAAGTTTGAATGGCGAGAATACATGAAAACACTTTCTAAGGCTTCCGCCGAGGTCTATCAAACCTTAGTGAAAGAAAATCCCAACTTTCTTGAGTATTTTGTTAAAGTCACTCCCATCCATGAACTGGATAGAATTACCATCGCCAGCCGCCCCTCCCGACGTCGAGAAGATAATAGCATTGAAAGTCTTCGAGCAATTCCCTGGGTATTTGCCTGGACTCAAAATAGACTTATTCTTCCTGCCTGGTATGGGGTTGGGGAATCGTTACAAATGGCCATCAAACAATGGAATGTCGATACTTTCTATACTCTGCAAAGCCAATGGCCTTATTTTTCATCCATCCTCGGGATGGTTGAAATGGTGCTTGCAAAAACCAATGTTCAAATTTCCGAAAATTATGAGAAACAGTTGGCATCTAAAGATTTATGGCCCTTAGGCGAAGGCTTACGTAATTCTTTAGAAAAGACCAAAACTGTCCTTTTAGATGTCTTAAAACAAACCGATTTATTTACTGATAATCCGATCCTTCAGCGCTCAATCGAGGTCCGAAGTCCATGTCTATTAGTACTCCACTTGCTGCAGATCATCCTATTAGATCGCTGTCGAGCGGCTGAACAGAAATTTAAAAGCAAAGACAACACTAACATCATTAATCTAGAGACTATCGATGAAACCCTGGAACGTGCTTTACAAGTCAGTATTGCGGGTATTGCTGCAGGAATGAATAACACGGGTTGAAATAACTAAGATGTTTTAATGTCAAACACCTTATACCTCCCCTGTCCATCATTCGCCAATACTTGCCACAACCAAGGAATCATTTCCTCAATAGATTTTGACCATTGCCAAGGGGGATTAATAATGGCCATGCCACAACCCGTTAAACCAAACGCAATATCATCCGGATAAACGCTTAATTCAACAACAACCCGTTCCTCGACTTCAAGTGTTTTTAATTGTTGATGGAATTGGTTAACGGCTGTATTATCTTTCAAAGGGTACCAAATTGCATACACTCCTGAAGGAAACCGTTTAAGTCCCATTTGTACCGTCGATATTATTTGCTCCCATTCATTCGTTTTTTCAAAAGGTGGATCAATTAAAATCAAACCTCGTTTTTCTTTTGGGGGCAAAAACGCCTTCATTCCTAAATACCCATCTTGGTGATGAATCGCAATATTTTTACAACTACCATTCCTAAATATGTGTTTTAATGCTTTCATTTCTTCTAGATGTAACTCCATCAATATCATGCTATCGGTGGGACGAAGGCAGGTTTGAGCAATTAATGGAGATCCTGGGTAGGTTTTTGGGAAACCATAGGCAACAGCAATATCCAAATAAGTGTTAATTAACTTAGGCATTGAAGTGTTGCTTTTATGTTTTGTATCTTTGTCTTTTGAATCATTAGCTTTCGTAAATATTCTTAATATACCATTTCTATATTCTTGAGTTTTATCGGCTTCAATCGTTTGTAAATCATATAATCCCGCGCCTGCATGGGTTTCCAGGTAACAAAACGGTTTGTCCTTTTGTTTTAAAGCTTCTATAAGAGAAATTAATATTACATGTTTTACAACATCCGAAAAGTTACCGGCGTGATACATATGTCGATAATTCATGCTTGCTTATCTCATTTTCGATGGCCTATGGGTGATTTCATTGTCCTTGGCCGCGGGGTGATTTCATTGTCCCTGGCTTGCGGGGTCTTGTATCGCATTATCCATGGCCTGCGGGGTCCTGTCATGGCGCTTTCCCCCTCTGCGCTTTGCGCTGCAAACGCTAACACACTAAAGTATTCTCTAACAGCGCTCCGCTGGTGGGGGTCCCCCTGCGCCATGCCACCCCTCCGGCTCTATAATTTTACCGTCGTCAACGCCCACACCCCGATGATTATCCTTCAAGCATTTTTCAACATCAATACCTCTTTGTTGAACAGCTAAAATTTTTTTAAGTCTGTATCCCAGCTTCCCCCTGGGATAAGATGCGATCAAAGCCAGCACTGAAATTAACTTATTCTATGCCTTTGACCCCATTGAATAACATTGTTAATATATCACTTCCACACGGATGACAAAGTGCGACGAGTTAGAATGGCTTTTGAAGGATAATCATCGGGGTGTGACCGTTGACGACGGTAAAATATATAGAGCCGGAGGGGTGGCATGCCTTAGGGGGACCCCCACCAGCGGAGCGATGTCAAATAGCAACCATAGTACTAATTGTGCTTGCAGAGTGTAGCGCAGAGGGGGAAAAAGGCATGACAGGACCCCGCAGGCCATGGATAATGCGATACAAGCCCCCGCAGGCTATAGAAAATGTTATCGATCCCAGATCACAGAAAGTGTGATCAAAAAGTCTGATCGAACAAAAGTGTGAGAGGAAGTGAGTTACATATGAGTAAACAATTTTTGCTACTAATCGCAACGCTATGCAGCATAACTCTAAACTTAGCCATTACACCGATAGCCTACGCATATGAGGGTGATGATGGTGGCGCCGCAGCCTCAGGCGCAGCGGAATACGATAACCAAAACTACAGTGAACAAAATTACAATGATCAATATGCCCCTGCCCCAGTCGCTACATCTGGCACAGTGACGGAGGTTCCACCTCTCGCAAACGGAACATCAGAAAATTGCTGCCCTAAATTTCCGGTTGGAATTATTGTCGATCCTACTTTTTCTCAAGTGGTGGGTGCTTCTCTTTATATTACTTTACTACGTGGTTATCAAGCCATCGATGATAACTATTTTCCGGATTCTCAAGGGGACCGTTCTGCTTTTACAGTGTTGGGTCGTCTTGGAAAATGGATCGTCGAAGATATTATTTTATCCACAGGCATGGTCGCTCAACATGAAATTTTTGGACATGGAGCTCGAGGTCGAGAATTCAAACTTAGAATTACGGATTATCAGGTCTTGCCCTATAAAGGTTATACTGAATTTACCGCTTCAAGTTATAATCGATTATACCCTAATGAAAAGATTGCTCTTAATGCCGCGGGTATGGAAGGCACGGGTATTTTAGCCAAACGTATTCGTGATTACTGGCTTGCCAGCAAATTTATTGATGAACGAGAAGCACATTCTTACGCCATCAATTATTTAGATCAAACTTTGTATGCTCTAAATACAAAAAAAGAGCCAAATAATACAAACACCGGCAATGATATCAAGGGATATGTAAGAGAAATTAATAGTTGGTATGGAAAGCAAGTGCTCAGTGTTCGTGAGTTGCGTCAAACCATTTTATGGGATCTTTTAGATCCTTATTTATGGTATTCCTACTATTCCATGGCGATGTACATTTTTGATGGTTCTAAATGTTTTGAATACCCCATGATACCCATTGGCGACTATCAATATCTTCCTGGGGTTAGAATTCTTCTCGCCCCCTACGGCTTCGAATATCAACTCAATAATTACATTCGCTCTGCTGAAAATACCATTCAAGCACGATTTCGGTATGGTCGTACCGATAATCGCCGATCTTGGGGCGCTTCACTTGAAGTAACGCGATTATGGACATCTGATCTTATTAATCTGGATGCTAAAGCTGAAATTTGGAACCAACCTCGTTTGTTTAAAGGAAATGCGGGCGAAGCAACTTCCAAATTAGGTGCTGGACTTTGGGGCACACTTCGATGGTGTGTGAACAATCAAATAGAACTACTGGGACAAATTGGCTATAAGAGCAGCGGTTATGTTCCTGGAGAACCTTTAAATCATGGCACCATTATTAGAGCCGGATTTAATTTAAATATTTGATAATCTTAGACGCGCCTAATGTTCTGAACTATACTTAGCGGTATGACCTATCTTTTCATAGTTATAACTCTGTTTATACTCCTATTATTATGGGGTGTTCTTATTTACAACAGCCTAGTCACAAAAAGAAATATGACTCAAGAAGGTTGGAGTAATATTGATGTACAATTAAAACGTCGTTCTGATCTTATCCCCAATTTAGTTGAAGCGGTAAAGGGTTATATGGGACATGAACGTGAGGTTTTGGAAACAGTCACCGAACTTCGATCACGCACGGGCCAAGCGAATACCATCGATGATCGGGCCAAAGTCGAAGGAATGTTATCTGCAGCATTATCGAAGATTATGGCACTCTCTGAAAACTATCCCGATTTAAAGGCTAATCAAACATTTTTAGATTTGCAAAAAAATCTAAGCCAAATTGAAGAAGAAGTCCAGCTCTCAAGGCGGTATTATAATGGTGCTGCACGAAATTTTAATATTCAAATTGAATCTTTTCCCAGCAATGTGGTGGCAAATCTTTTTAAATTCGGCATGATTCCTTACTTCGCTTTAGAGAATCCTGAGGACAGAGAAGCTCCTAAAGTTAAGTTTTAATCTTATTCATTTCTGTTATTATCATCTTTTTTCATTTCCCCATTTCCATTTTCTTCCTCGGGAAGATCAGGCGGAATAAATCTTTCTTTTTTAGCCTGTTCTGAAAAATAAGCCTCCGACTGAGCAGCCATTTTTACAGCTTCGCCCTGATCGTCTAATCGAACCAAACTAAATTCACCGGCGATATTTTCAAGCCATGCTTTTTCTATCCCAAAGGCAATAGCAAAGGGAAGGAATCGATCTTTGGCCTGTAAATACAGAGTTTGATCCATAGCCTTATAGGTTCCCTCGAAGGCCGTGGATAAGAATAATTTGAACCCTTCAAGATCATTTCGAACTTTTGATTTATTCCCCATGTAAACCATCGGCAAACGATACAGAAATGCATCGATTACAATTATTCCGGAGGAAAAGACAAAGGGAATTATTATTTCGGGAAATGCTGCAGAGGCTTGCGCCCAATGTTCATTAAAATACAGAAAATACGATGCCACTGATAAAATAAAAAATATGATTACAACGCTTAAATTCCCCTTTTCTCGAGTATTCACATAAGCCCATATTCCATAAAACGAAAGGATAAAAGTTAAAACTGCGAGCATAGTAATTAAATAAATGAAGAGATCCACGCCCATGACACCCGCGGTACTGGCAATTGCAAAAAAACTCATTACCATAGCAAAATGAAAACCAAAGCGAATAGAAGACACGTAACTTTTATACAATTCTTTCAATTTTGCTTTAAAAATCTGTAGCATTGGTAGCAATCGATTATCAGCAACCGTCACAAAACGACTGACAATATTTTTTAGCACAAAGGTATTACCCATTGAAAATAAGTGTTTTGCTAAAATTTTTTCCTCTTCAAACAGATCCACACCCTCCGATTTTATTTTCTCCAGAGTAAAATCGTTGCCTGTTTTTTTTATGCTCAGATACCCTTTTCTCTCCATATCCATGATGGCTGCCAAACACACTTTTTCATCGATAATGCCATTGAGAATATACCCAGCGCCCGCCGGAGAGATCCCCGAAGGTGGCTCAAACAGGGGGATAATGAGTCCTCGTTTTCGCATCAGGAGTTTTCGTAATCCCCAAGAAAGTAGAGCATACGATATAAAAATGATTAACCAAAAGGCACCCACCACTGTTCCTGCTACAGCATCCAAATGTTGGGTTTGATGTATAGATTGATGCACTATCAAAGAATTTAAACCCTATAATGAACAATATTCTTTGCCTGGATCCCCACTTATCAAGGGGATGACGAAATAATTTTGCAATATATACAAGACTTTTAATGTTAGCTAGGCGCAGAAGAGAATAAGAGATATTAGAACTACTTTTGTATTGAAACTAGTCATATTAGAACTATTTCGTATTTTTGGATCTACTTTCAAATAGGCTTACCAATAATCCCTAAATTTACATCACTGAAATTTAATTTCTTTATGAGATCTTCAGGGATCTTATCCTTCATCCAAATGGATAAGGGCTGAAAACGTGGAATTAACGTGGATTCTTGCCATAATTTGTCTTTCACTAATGGCGTTGGCAAGGCAAACATTATTCCAATGGCCACCACCACAGCACCTCGAGCGAAACCAAACAATACCCCGACGATACGATCCGTTACCCCAAACCCAGTAAACTTTATTAAACGACTGATAAGATGGCTGGTAATTCCACCAATGATAAGCGTGGTCAACACAATTAAAACAAAAGCCAGGATTAACCTTAACCCCACCATTGAAATACGGGTAAACAATTCGGATAGGGGCTCACAATATAAAACACCCAAAACCAAAGCCGTAATCCAAGTAATTAGGGACATGGCTTCCCTGACAAACCCACGAATAATCCCCATTAGAACAGAAATGCCAATTAAAGATAAAATTCCGTAGTCAACCCAGTTTACATCTGGTACATGTTCTAGCATTTTTTATGCATTCCTTAAGTATCCCCGTTATTTAATCGGCTGTCATACCCTAAACTTGAGGACCATAGTCCTAACCCTATCCTCGAGCCTGCCCAGAATAAGTTAGTTTCGACAGTATGCTCGAGAGTCGATCTCTTAACTCCCGACGATCGATAATCATATCGAGTGCACCCTTTTCTAATAAGAACTCACTGCGTTGAAACCCTGGTGGTAAAGTCTCTCGAACCGTTTGTTCGATAACCTTGGGACCTGCAAAGCCTATTAATGCCTTGGGTTCTGAAATATTTAAATCCCCTAACATGGCAAGACTGGCTGAAACTCCCCCGGTACAGGGATCGACCATGACTGATATATAGGGTAGGCCAAATTCTGCCATTCGTCCAAGTGCCGTGCTAGTTTTTGCCATCTGCATGAGGGAAATAAGCGATTCCTGCATGCGTGCCCCACCACTGCATGCAAAACATACCAAAGGAATTTTATGAGTTAAACATTTGTTCACTGCTTGAACAAATTTTTCCCCCACCACGGCTCCCATTGAGCCGCCAATAAATGAAAATTCAAAGGCACAAACCACAAGATCAATACCATTCAGACGCCCTCTCATCACAACCAAAGCATCTTTCTCGCCTGTCTCTCTTTGAGCAGCCAATAAACGATCTTTATATTTCTTAGTGTCTCGAAATTTTAATCGATCTTCAGGCACCACCTGTGAAGCAATTTCTTCTCTGAAATCCGGGTCCAAGAAAATATCAATCCGCTTTCGAGCCGATATACGCATATGAAAATTGCATTTTGGACACACTTCCAAATTTCGTTCAAGTTCTGAACGAAACAGGAATGCCCCACATTCTGGACATTTAATCCACAATCCTTCAGGGATTTCTTTCTTCTTTGTGGTAGACGTCCGTATCTTGGACGGGAAAAGTTTAGAAAACCAACTCATAATTTCTCACCTTTGGGGGTCAAGTCGCACCATGCTTGAGGTCAACCAAGACTTGACCAAGACCCCATTCATCTGCCTTTGGTATCCCAAAAGACTCAGGATACTCCACAGCCACCAAATATAACCCATTAGGGGGAGCGGTAATACTTGCTTCTCGTCTATCTCGAGCAAACAATACCTCTTTGGCCCAAATCGGCGGCTTTTGACCTGAACCAATCATTAATAATACCCCCACCATATTCCTCACCATGTGATGAAGAAATGCATTCGCCGCCAAATCAACGACAACATAGTCATTCATTCGCTGGATTTGAATGCTCATCATCTGCCGTATGGGGCTTTTGCTTTGACATTCCGCTGCACGAAAAGAAGAAAAATCGTGCTCTCCGATCCAATATTGTGCAGCTTCACTCATTTTTTGGCAATCGAGTTTCCTATAATACCAGCTTACCTGACCTCTCAGCAAACTAGCTCGAATAGGATAGTTGTAAATAATATATCGATAACGACGTAGTAGAGCTGAGCGACGGGCATTAAATTCGGAAGAAACCGCTTTGGCCCATAAAATACGAACCTCGGGAGCAAGTGAAGTGTTCGCACCAAATACCCAGGCACGCTCACTGCGTTCTGCAATGGTGTCAAAATGGACGACTTGAGCCGTGGCATGAACCGCAGCATCGGTTCTTCCTGCGCAAACGACAACGACAGGATGATCGGCAACCTTGCTTAGCGCTTTTTCCACAACCTCTTGCACAGACGACACAAAGGCTTGACGTTGCCACCCGCGAAAACAACTGCCATCGTACTCTATCCCCAGTGCAATGCGATGCATTTGAAAACCACTAAAGCTATTAAAACCACGATAGCAACTCAACGAATACCCGATAATAATTTTTCTGCAAATGCTCGTTCTTTCGCATTACCTTCTGTGATTACCTCAAGTAATAAAGAAGACGCCTGTTCTTTATCCTGAATATTAAGATAACGACACGCAAGATGCAGTTTTAAACAGATTTCGCTATTAGAATCCGAGATATATTGTTCGATATTATAAAAAATGTCATCCGTAATGTTTGAAACGTTGCTAAAGTTGGCAAGATTTAAAACGTTTGAGGGTTCAGTTGTTGATACAGGTTCAGTTGGCGAAAAGGATTCTGATATCGATACGGGCGCTAATGTTAATAAAGGTTCCGTTGCCGACAGGGATTCAGTTACTGACAAGGGTTCAGTTACTGACAAGGGTTCAGCTACCGATAAAGGCTCAGTTACCAATTTTGATCCTTGAAAACCCTTAGGTTTTAATTTTTCAGAAGGCGTAAGCTTTGGGGATTCTTCCTCTATTGATTCTTGCGTCTTGGAAGGATTGTGAGATACAGAGGAAAAAATCAAAGGCGAAACAAAGATGGGCTCATGCAATTGAACAACTTGTTTTTTGGTGCGACGTAAAAATAAAATCATCAACACCGTTATCAACATTCCACCGGTTAGCCAAAGCGCAATAATTAACAGTTGATAGTCTAAAAAAGAAAAATCCTCATTTTTTCCAAAGAAATTCTTTCTTTCTTCTTCAAATTTATTCTTTAAATTTTCAGAAACACGTGCAATAGAAGAAACCTGGGTTCCAAGAACATTTGCATTTTTTTCGGTGTCTTTTGTTTTTAAGTTTAACCCTAATTCTGAAGGAGTTAAAGTTGAAGCAATCGTCATAGGATAATGGGTAATCATTTCTGGATGGGTTTTATTGCTATCATTTCCAATCGATATTTTTTTTCCAGCGGTATTGTTTATTTTGTTAGACGATGACGTGGTCGTAGGTTGAGTCGTTGAAACATTAACTGTGTTTTGAGGATGGGTTGATTTGGAACCATTCGATTGAGTCGAGTTACTTAAGGAGTTGGAATTATTGGGGGCTATCGGACTAACAGCAATTGCACGCCTTTCCTGAAGTGGAGGTATTCCAGGCGACAGAGGATCTAATAATAAAGTGTACCCGTGAACCGATCGACTTCCCGGAAACGTTAACTCGAGTAACACTTCGACATACGATTTTAACATCGGTTCCTGGGTATATATTCTTACAAAAGGTTTTGAATTTTTGCTAATCACTTCAAATTGCAATTTTGATAAAAAACCAGGTCGATCTAATCCCGCTTGTCTAAATTCCTGTTTAGCCGCTAAGGCAACCGATAACTTGTTGATATCCAAAGATCCCGCATCAATCAATTCAATTTCTGCTTCTAAAGGTTCTTCTAGATAGGAATATAGTTTTACTTCACCAAACCCCAAGCCCATCACCCAAGTTGGGAATGCAATGAATATTAAAACAGCAAAGAAGCATCGTAGGGTGTTCTTTCCATTCATTCTTGAACTCCATTCCTTATATCCGATCATAACCTTACATCCACTCACTATATCCATTCACTAATTAACATTTCAGCGATTTGCACTGCATTCAAAGCTGCGCCCTTGCGAACATTATCAGCCACCACCCAAAGATCAAGTCCTAAAGGATGAGAAATATCTTCGCGAATCCTACCCACATAGACGGCATCGGTTCCAGAAGCTTCCGGAATGGGCGTTGGATAATTTTCCTCCCCCGGTTCATCTATTAAAATAACACCTGGAGCTTGTCGTAAAAGCTCCCGGGCTTTTGCCGCTGTTATTTTTTCCCGGGTCTCGATATGAATAGCTTCAGAATGTCCATAAAAAACAGGAACCCTTACTGTGGTTGGGTTAATTTTAATATTGGGATCTTCGAAGATCTTCTGCGTTTCCCACACTAACTTCATTTCTTCAACGGTATACCCGTTATCCTGAAAAGCCCCTATGTGTGGCAACACGTTAAAAGCAATTTGTTTTGGATAAACTTCCGCAACAATCGATTGACCATTGAGTAGGCTGGCTGTTTGATTAGCCAGTTCAGCAATCGCCGCAGAACCGGTCCCAGAAACGGATTGATAAGTTGCAATATTAATGCGAGTGATTCCCACCGCATCATAAATGGGTTTTAAGGCCACCAACATTTGAATGGTTGAACAATTCGGATTAGCAATAATATTGCGTTTTTGATATTCAAAAAGTCGATGTGCGTTGACTTCTGGAATAATGAGTGGCACATCGGAATCTAAACGAAATTTAGAGGTATTATCAATCACAATACAACCTGCGTCTGTCGCACGCTTTGCGTATTGTGCCGAGACCTCACTTCCCGCTGAAAATAAAGCAAGTTGTACTTTGGAGAAATCGAAGGTTTCGACATCCTGCACCATCACTGCCTTTTTATTAAAGATGATGGTCTCTCCCGCCGAACGAGACGAGGCCAAGGGATGGAGTTTTCCGACGGGAAATTGTCGTTCTTCTAAGATTGATATTATGGCTTCGCCCACGGTGCCTGTTGCACCTAACACTGCAATATCGTAGGTCTGGACCTGCGTTTCTTTAGCCCTATCTTTGCTACTTTCTTTAACTTTACTTACTTCATTGACTTTACTTTCCTTAACTTTACTTCTTTCCTTAATATTACTTTTTTCCGTCGTCTTCTTTATACCCATAGTACTTTCACTTTCCTTTTATTTGAACCTTATTAAAACCTTATTTAAACCATTTATTTAAGGTTGAATTACTTTTTCAGCATCATCACTGTAAATGCCACCAATGCAATTAATATAAGAGCCAATACGCCCATCGTTAAAAAACTCTTATTCAAATTTTCTTTCGAAAAGGCCTGTGGATTACCCTTGACCCCCCGATACAATACCCATATCAGTAATATAACCCCGAGAGCGGATAGAATATTTACCCACATGCTAAATCCTCCTTAGTTAACAAAAACACACCCTCCCCTCCATGTTCAAATTCTAACCAAATAAAAGGCGTATGGGGGCGCGCTTTTTGCAATGCCTCTTGGCTGTTCCCCACCTCGACAATTAATAATCCCCCTTCATTCAAATAGTTTGGCGCATCATTAATAATTTTTTCAACCACGGCCAAACCCTCTTGACCTGCGACCAAGGCCAAGGGGGGTTCCCACTGATATTCTTTGGGTAACGACCCCATCTCTTGTTCACTTACATAGGGTGGGTTACTTATAATAATGTCATAACGCTTACCACTACAAGCTTGGAATAGGTCTGATTGTAATAAATGCAGTTGATTTTCACAGTGATGCAAACTAACATTTTTCCGAGCAACCGATAACGCTTCTTTTGAGATATCCACCGCATCGATTTCAGCGCCTGGGAAAGCATAAGCACAGGCAATGGCAATGCAGCCGCTCCCCGTACATAAATCTAAAATGCGCTTTACAGGCCGATGAGAACCCCACCAAGGCTGGAACCGGTGCTCTATGACTTCAGCCAAAGGGGAACGGGGGATAATCACGTTTTCATCAACGTAAAATTTTAGCCCGGAAAACCAAGCTACGTGACTTAAATATGGAAGTGGTATACGATCCTTGATTCGACGTTGTGCTAGCTCTGTTAAAACTTTATCTTCATTAGGGGTTAAGAGGCGTTCAGTAATGGAGGCATCCACATCCGAGGGTAGATCTAATACGGCCATGGCCAGGGCAACGGCTTCATCCCAAGCGTTGTTTGTACCATGCCCAAAGTAAATTTTTGCTTTTATAAAGGCCTGCTCAGCCCAACTTAGGAAATCTCCTAGGGTTCTAGGGGTTGTCGCTGACATGAAGACCTCTTAACATAGGGGTTAAATCGGTTATTTTCGTTGAAAGGGATGACGAGAGCAATATAAATAATCGGTTGGAATTTGTTAGGTGTCAGACACGTGTCTGACACCGTCGGGGGGCCGGCGCAGGGGCCGGCCCCTACATTAACAGGACGATGATTTATGTCTCAATATCATGCCTCGAAACTTAAACATCGGGCCATCAAAAATTCGGTTGCCGCGGCAAAAAGGTTCATCTCGATTCTTCACCACGAGAAATCGATTAATCTCGAACAACAAGCCATGCTCGCAGCCGCTCATTATACTTTAGCCCTACAACAAAGTATTTCTTCTTATCGCTCAAAAATGCATTTAAATTCTACGATTACTTTATTGCAAAACATTGCAAGAGAAAATAAAGAAGATAAACAAAGTCAACACCCCAATTGGATTTCTCTCTTGGCCAATGCCTATACTAAACGAGCTGAGCTCTTAGAATATGAACATGAATTTACCGTCGCAATGAAAGATTATCATAGAGCATTGGAGCTTTTTGATATGCTTCCTCACCCACTTTCCAATGCCGATCGATTACAATTGGCCCAATGTGCAATCTCCATTGCCGATCTCGAGGTGAATACCCAAAACCTAAATAATAATTTTCAAAATCAGGGAACTGATAATTCTACAAACTCAATAGACTCGATTAATTCGCTAAATTCGACACATTCAATTAATTCGGTTAATTCTTTTAATTCACTTGTGCATCCTTTATTTTATGTTAATAAAGCTTTAGAGAATCTATTAGCTTTAAATCAAGAAGGTGAAGAAATTTGGACAACACTTTCTTATGCACATCAAATTGCCGGGATCGCTTTAATCCCCTTAGATGTTATTGAAGCCGCCGAGGCCTTTCGCACTGCTGTTTCAATGGCTTTTAAGGCCACTCCCAAAGCCGCCTGTCGTCTCCTCGGGGATATTTATAACAGCATTGGCCTTTTGTACGAACAACATGCTGAAACCTATTTGATACCATTTACCGCGTTTTAGATCCCTTTGTTTCACCATTGTCCTTAACCGTAATGCGTGATTTCATTGACGCACTGATTTTTGCCTATTATTCAATTTCAGATCGATCATTGCCCAACGAAGAGCTCTATCAACATTTCATAGAACCCGAACTGTTCAGCACTTTTGCACAACACATTTATTGGTTAGTGTTAGAACACGACCGCCGTTGCGATAATAATGGACGATTGCTAATGTTGACGAACCCCGATGATGCCGATCTCAGGCTCAACACAACGGATATTGTAGCTCTGCTTTCGAATAATAATTCAAATGATAATGTTCATTATTTAAATTAAATACAAACAAGTTCTCCGTTCAATCAATTTTTTCGAATAAAAAATGTTGGACGGAAAACCAGTATTCTGTTTTAAACGAATTTTTTTCTTACCCGAATTGCAGTGGCCTGAGATTGCAGTGGAGCCGCAGGAGCTGCCGCTGCAACGGCAGCAGGATCTGGAGCGGCGAGCGCTACTGCTGCAACAGTCGCATGATTTGGAGTTGCTGGGGCTTGAGCAACGGCGGCGGGTGCAACAGCTGCAACTGCGGCGGGAGCTGCAGCGGCGGCAGCGGCAGAGGCTGCCCGACGACGAGCAAGGAGATCAGCGTACGGCGTAGAATGACGTGGAGTAGCCTCAGGCGACGCTGCAGGCGAAGCTACCGCGGGAGCAACACCCGCTTGGGCTGCTGCTGGAGCTGCAGCTGGATCAGCAGGTTTTGCAGCAGGCGCTGCTGCGGCAACCGCGACAGGAGCAGCCGGTTTTGCAGCTGGCGCAGCAGCCACAAGAGCAACAGCGGGTTTTGCATTTGGCGCAGCAGCAGCCAGAGCAACAGCGGGTTTTGCAGCTGCAGCAGCCGCCGCTGCAATAGCATCAACGGAAGGCCGCGCTGGCCGAGGAGGAGCTGCAGCGGGTTTCAAAGCGGGTAGAGCCGCCACTGGCGCAGCAGCTACGGGTTTTGGAGAAGCAGCAGGTGGCAGAGCAGCAGCAGGCTTAAGAGGAGCAGCCGCTGGCGCAACTGCGGGTTTTGGAGCAGGAGCCGCTGGGGCTGGCGCCACCGTATTATGATGAACTGCGGTATTGTTCAGA
>Ga0207154_1013_pt1 | contig 30786 bp, 29 predicted proteins | sample Alteio_BWMinHeat_28_FD_153576 | JGI IMG/M metagenome (GOLD analysis project Ga0207154, IMG submission 153576) | Enriched cells from forest soil in Barre Woods Harvard Forest LTER site, Petersham, Massachusetts, United States -... | ecosystem: Environmental > Terrestrial > Soil > Temperate forest >... | reverse complement strand
AGCAGGCTCAGATAGTTCGTGATCATAATTTTCTGTGCTATATTGGACCTTAACATGTGTCTACTTAGGAGAAGTGTGCATGAAAAAGAAAGTAAATAGATTAAAAAGGGTAGGACTGGCATTGGCAGGTCTTGGAGCCATTGCCTCGAGCAGTGCTTTTGCTGCTATGCAGATTGATACTCACGGGGGCTTAAGAGTTTGGGACCCTTGCAATAGTTCTTATTGGTTTCTCTTAAATGGACGTCTAGAATTTGATGAAATCTATTTCTCTGCACCGTACCGAGATCGTCGCAGCAATTTTCCTTCTTCTGCTAACATTCGTCGAGCTTTTCTTGCATTTCAGGGTGGTATTGGCGAGTGCTTAACCTATAATTTAACCCTTGATTTTGGCCGCTCGTTTGCAAACTGGGTCAATACCATCAATCCAAACGATGCTGAATTTGCTAATCGCGGTCAATTACTCAATCGGAATCCATTCTTGCATGGACATACTTTGGTTGAAGAAGCCTGGTTAGGGTACACTGGCCTTTGGGAATGCACTCGAATTCGATTGGGTCAATTTACCCCGTTAACCACCATGGATGGTCTTAGTAATTATGGAACTGGCAATGGTCAAATGTTCTTGGAATCAGCATTAGCCACTCGTGCTTTCTCAGTGCCTTCTTATCTTGATAGCGATTCTCGCGCAATGAAAGGGCTGGGCGTCATTGTCGAAACCCAAATATGCGATGTCGTCACTTTAGCAGGTACCATCTATCAACCCGCACACGGCTCCTTGAATGTGTATGGAGATGCTCGTGCGTCGGATAGACTGGGTGGGGCAATCCGAGGAACATTCTCTCCAATCCACGAAGATGGTTGTGTATTTCATCTAGGAGCCATGGGTCGTTACCAAACTCTTAACAGTACCGATGGTACTCAGCGTTTTGGCACCACGGCCATTCGAAACACTTTATTTTTCACAACCCCAGAAGTTACGCCCCGTAACTATGTGGGTAATCCTCGCAATGTATCCGCGGTCACAACCAACGATCCGAACTTGTTAAACATTGGCGCTCAACGCGTTAAAAGCTATGCGACTGCCTCTGTCGAAGCGTTAGGAATTTGGGGTCCTATTACCTTACAAGGTGAAGGCCATTATGCTCAGATTAATCGTCTTGCTGATGGTAGTGCGGCTGATCCTGATGTTAATACCCGAACACTTAGCGATAGACGATGGTTTTATGGTTGGCACCTCCAAGGCGGTTATGTCTTAACAGGCGAATCTCGTTGCTACGATTTTGCAAATGGAGGTCTGTGCGGTATTAAACCCTGTAACCCATACGGCGCTTGGGAAGTGGTAGCTCGATACAGCCGGTTACACCTCAATAACAAAGACATTTGGGGTGGATCTGAACACAACGTCACCGTTGGGCTTAACTGGTATGCAAACGATAACGTTAGGGTAGCCTTTAACTACATTCGTGCAAACATTTTACCCACTGGGACTCGTGCTGGTACTAAAGATAACACCGTGGTTAACCGCCATTTAGATATCTTTGGTGCACGATTACAGGTGGTGTTCTAAGCAAGTAGCAAGTTGTAAGAATAAAGTTGTGATTCTTACATAATTGATAATTTCAAAAAGCCTCATGGAAGCATGGGGCTTTTTTGTGCCATAAGATTTATGAAAAATCCCAGATTTTAGGATAGTACGAGTATCGTTTACCTTGCTGGTTGTGGGTTGTCGTCATAAACTGTTTATATATGTTTTGCTTAATAAAATGTCTCCCTAAACTCCTAAAGTCATGCCTATTTTTTTGCATGTTTTTTTGCATGGTGATTGCCTTATCCGGCTGTGCCTTTAAGAAAAAAGTAGACCCCTATGAAGGTCTCAATCGAGGTATGTTTCTTATAAACAAAACCGTGGACAAGTTATACATAAAACCGATTGCTTGCGCCTACGATAAATTCCTACCAAAACCGTATCGGTATGTGTGCCATTGCTTTTTAAAGAATATTCGAACCATTCCCACCATTATTAACGATATATTGCAATGCAAAATTAAAGAGGCCAGAAAGGCGGCGGCGCGATTTACAGTCAATTCCACATTAGGGGTCGGGGGGCTTATCGATGTTGCTTCCTTAGGGAAGATGGAGGAACATCAAAACGATTTTGGTTTAACCATGGCACATTATGGATATAAGGATTCCATTTACATTGTCTTGCCCCTTGCCGGACCTTGTACCGTTCGCGACACCATAGGGCGCGGGGTTGATACTTTTCTAAGTATCGGACCCTTTATTCGCCCAGCCAAATTAGGATGGGCATTGTTTGGTCTCTACTTAATCGACACCCGGGCAAAATTATTGCAAGCAGAACCGATTCTTGCAGAAGCGGTGGTGGACGAATACACCTTTATGCGCGATGCTTATCTGCAAAATCGTCGCTATCAAATGAAAGAAGGGAAGGAAGGTGGGGAAGCAGGATCTTCAGCAGAAGTCTCGGTCACCCCAGAATTAGAAAACCCAGGTGAACGGGACGATAAACTGACCGATCAAGAAAAGAAAGAAAAAGAAGAGAAAGAGAAAAAAGAAGCTGAAGATAAACTAAAGACCAAAGAGCAGAAGGAAGCTGAAGAAAGAGAGAAAAAAGAGAAAGAGGCGATGGAGGCCAACAACAGCTTGGATGTTATTCATTCCTCGGATGGAAAAACCATCGGAGAAAAGGGTTTGTATATCAATGTTAAAGAAATTACGGGAATACAACCTAAAAAATTGGATTTAACAGGGATAAAGCTTTATGGTTTACTTCCTCCTGCCAATCCTGAAGATATTAAGGGGAGTAGCACAATGACCAATGCCGTGGGAGGTCAAAAAAAATAAATGTCTGCCAAGACTACGGATAAAATTCTAACCATCGACGATGATCCGGCCATTCGTCAAACCATTATGGAATATTTGGAAGACGGTGGATTTGAAGTGATTCAGGCGGCCGATGGAAAAGAGGGGCTTGCGCTTTTTCAAAAAGAAAAACCAGATTTAGTATTAACAGCGCTTAGAATGCCAAAGCTCGGTGGCTTAGAGGTTTTAGAAAAATTATCTAAAGATTCCCCAGAAACTCCGGTGATAGTGGTCTCGGGCATTGAATCCATGGACGATGTTGCTCAAGCTTTGAAACGGGGAGCTTGGGATTATGTGATGAAGCCGCTTAAAGAAATGATTATTTTAGAACGGGCCATTGCAAAAGCCTTGGAGCGTTCGCGATTGGTGGAAGAGAATCGACGTTATCGAATTGCATTGGAAGTTGCAAATCAAGCGTTAAAAAAGAACTTAGATATTTTACAAGAAGATCAAGAAGCCGGTCGCAGTGTGCAAATGCGAATGTTACCTGAACAAAATGTTGCGTTTGGTGAATACGTGTTCTCTCACAGCGTTTCTCCCTCGCTCTATTTAAGTGGTGATTTTGTAGATTATTTTAAAATCAACGATGAAAAAATTGGATTTTATATTGCCGACGTTTCGGGACATGGGGCCTCTTCTGCTTTCGTTACGGTTTTGCTAAAAAGTTTGATTGCGCTCGCGCTTACCCGTTATCAAATTCATGATGAAACCACTATTTTAGAGCCGGATAAACTGCTTTCAAAAATTGCAACGGAAATTTATAACGCAAAATTAGGCAAGTATTTAACCATTGTCTATGGGGTGATTGATTGGGTAGATCATAAATTTAGCTATAGCATTGGTGGGCATTATCCCAATCCGATTTGGGTACAAGAGGGCAAAGCGCATTTTTTGGAAGGTAAAGGTTTTCCGGTGGGCATTATGAAACAGGCGGTGTATCAAACCCAGAGCATGACATTTCCTAAAAATGTGCAATTAGTCATGTTTTCCGATGGAGTCGCTGAAATTATCAAACAACCCGATTTGCCAAAAAAAGAAGAGTCATTATTATCCATGGTAGCAAAAAGTGAAGGCAGGATTGAAACCTTGGTGGGCGATTTAGGCCTGAGCGAAAACAAAAATTTGCCCGACGATGTGACGATGTTGGTATTGCAGCGACGTTGACCCCCTGGCCCTTTTTTCTTGTCTCTTATTTTTTTGTATTTGGGCTATTACTCCTTTTCTGTTTGTTTGATGTTAGCCAGAAGTGGCTGGTATTTTAAACAGTTGATTTGTATCCCATTTGAGCTACAATTAAAAGTAGAGTTGACTACTCTTTGAGGAATTTTGATATGAGTACTGTATTTGTCAGGGCTCGAATTGAGCCTGAATTGAAAAACGAGGCAGAGTTAGTATTATATGATCTTGGCATAACGCCGACTCAAGCCATCAAGATGTTGTATAAGCGTATAGTTCGTGATCACGAATGGCCGCTTGAACTAAAGGTACCAAATAAAGAAACTCGTAAAGCTTTCGAGGAAACTGATCGTGGAATTGGCTTAAACAAAAGTAAGAACATTGATGATTTGTTTGAGGATTTAGAAATTTAATTTCTTTAGGGTTAGTAATTGTATCTTGAGTTCTTCTCAGATCTGATAAAATCTAAACAATATGATAAGATATCAACTACGATATATTTACTATTGATTCCAAAACAAGTCTACAATATATTGACTAAGTATATCGAAAGCTCTTTGGGATTTTAAGCTTGCGGAGTTAATGTAAGACTACATTAACATCGTTTTATGGCGCAGTTGACATTTGAAACAAGAAAAAAATCTCCTTATTGAATTGATCAGGTTTTTAGGAACGGATCTTAAGTTTGTTAAATATTCAATATCGAAATATTTTTAAAAAAGATGTAAAGTTAGCTAAAAAAAGAGGAAAAAATACTGAAAAACTTAAAGAGGTTATAAAATTTTTGTTAGAAGAAAAACCACTGCCACCAAAGTATCGTGACCACCCATTGGTTGGAAATTATGTTGGCCGACGTGAATGTCATATCGAGCCTAATTGGTTACTGATATATAAAAAAGAACCCAATGCATTGATTTTAGAACGTACTGGGACTCATGCAGATTTATTTGATAATTAAAAAATGAATTTATCATAATATGCCGTAAGACCTCTTGCTTTAGCTAGAGGATATAAGGCATAATCTAAATGCCAAAACGGTCTACCGAGGGGCACTCGGAAAGTAACGCTTGTGGAGATATGAGCACTCATTGGAGGCTCAGCCCAAGAACCACTCGATTTAATCATCGGGAATCGCCCTCCTTTAGGTGGGTGAGGATGTCAATTAACGTATATTATTCACTTAACGACATCAACGCCACATTCCCACCCGCTGCGGTAATGTTCACACTTAAGGTTCGTTCCAACGCGAGCCTTGGCAGAATATGAGGACCGCCGGCTTTGGGACCGGTTCCGGATAAACCTTCGCCACCAAAGGGTTGCACACCCACGACCGCGCCAATCATATTGCGATTCACGTAAGTATTTCCCACGTGTGCGCGTTGATGAATGTATTCCACCACTTCTGAAATGCGACTATGAATACCTAAGGTTAACCCATAACCTGTCCCATTAATCGCATCGATCACTTTATCTAATTCCGATCCCTTGAAACGAATCACATGTAAAATTGGGCCAAACACTTCTTGTTTTAAAATATCCAAGGATTCTATTTCATAGGCCCGGGGTGCAAAAAATACACCTTTCTCTAAAGTAGGTAAATTTTCAGGCAATTCACATTCGTAGATCAGAGTGGAAATGCCTTTTAATTCTTCAACATGGGCAATTAAAGCTTGTTTTGCATTTTCATCGATCACCGGGCCTACATCGGTAGCCAGATCGAAGGGATCCCCAATTTTCAGGGTGGCCATGGCTCCCTTTAACATTTCAATAATGCGATCGGCAATGTCGTGTTGGACAAACATAACGCGTAAAGCAGAACAACGTTGTCCTGCGCTATTGAAGGCTGAAGTGATGGCATCGGTCACCACTTGTTCAGGCAAAGCAGAGGAATCCACAATCATGGCGTTTTGTCCGCCCGTTTCGGCAATAAAGGGCACGATAGGTCCGGTTCGGGCGGCAAGAGTTTGGTTGATGCGTCGTGCGGTATCCGTTGATCCCGTAAACATCACACCACACACTCGGTTGTCTTCCATTAATTGTGATCCCAAGGTTGCACCGCTCCCAATAATGCAATGCAAAACTTTATGGGGAAAACCGGCTTGATGTAATAATTCAATGGTTTTTAAAGCAATAAGAGGAGTTTGACTTGCAGGCTTTGCAATCACCGCATTTCCTGCGGCCAAGGCACCTACGACTTGGCCTAAAAAGATTGCCAATGGGAAATTCCAGGGGCTGATGCAGGCAAATACACCGCGACCATGGAGTGTGAGCTGATTATATTCTCCCGCTGGACCCGTTAAAGGTTTAATTTGAAAGTCATCTTCAAGACGTTTGCGGTAATACCAACAAAAATCGATAGCCTCTCGTAATTCAGAATTGGCATCCATCACCGTTTTTCCGCCTTCACGAATCAAAAGCGCCATTAAATGACTTCGATGTTTATCCAGAAGATGTGCCATTTTTTCTAAACATCGCGCGCGTAAACTGGGGGGAACCCGATCCCACTCTTTTGCCGCTTTTGTGGCTGAATTCAATATGGCATCCAGATCCTGGCTTGAAATCTTGTTCACGGTTTTTTCAAACAGCGTGGGGAAAAGATGTGAAATATCTTGTAAGATAGGATCAATGTCTGCAGGGTTACTTAGATCCAAGCCAATGGAATTGGGGCGCTCCTCGCCATAAATATTCTGGGGTAAAGGAATTTTAGGATGGGGTTTGCTGGGAAGTTGTTCGGTTTTAGCTATCGGGTCTTGAATTAACTCTTCAATGGGCGTTTGTTCATCGATGATGCGATTCACAAATGAGGTATTGGCACCATTTTCCAAGAGTCTTCGTACTAAATACCCCAATAAATGTTCATGTCCACCCACAGGAGCATAGATACGACAGGGAATATTGAAATTGTCGGATCCCACAATATTATCATAGAGCGTTTCACCCATGCCGTGCAGGGCTTGAAATTCAAATTGGGATTTTACGCCTAGGTTTTCCGCCATTTCTAAGACAGCAGCAACGCTATATGCATTATGTGTTGCAAATTGGGGATAGAATAAATCAGATAATTTGAGCAGTTTTTTGGCACACGCAAGGTAGGAAATATCTGTAAAAGATTTGCGTGTAAACACAGGATAACCTTTGAAACCTTTTTCCTGACTCCATTTAATTTCAGAATCCCAATAGGCACCTTTAACTAATCTTACCATTAACTTACATCTATGATGTCTGGCGAGTTCGGCTAACCAATCAATGACGCGATAAGCCCTTTTTTGATAGGCTTGCACCGCCAAACCAAAGCCTTGCCAATCGCCTAAATTTAAATCTCGAAGACAATGTTCTATTAATAATAACGACAATTCCAAACGATCCGCTTCTTCGGCATCGATGCAAAAACCAATGTTGAGTTCTTTGGCCTTCAACACTAATTCCTTTAATTTGGGCAACAATTCATCCAGCATTTGTTGTCGGCGGTTCCATTCATAACGAGGGTGCAAGGCTGATAATTTGACGGATACCCCTGGCCCTTGGATTGGACCTAATCCACGACTGGCTTGTCCGATCTTTTCAATAGCACGATGATATGAAGCCAAATACATTTCTGCATCATCATAGGTTTTTGCGGCTTCCCCCAGCATGTCATAGGAATAACGATAGCCACGCGTTTCTTGTTTTCGAGCGCGAATTAAGGCAGGTTCAATATCTTCGGCCATCACAAATTGTCGGCCAAGAATTTTCATGGCTTGGCGCACAGCATTGCGGATAATGGGTTCGGAGCTTCGACTGGCCAATCGTTTTAAGGCCTCCAGTAAATTCTGAGAAGAAGTTTTCTCATCTCCCAGCATTTTACCGGTTAACATAAGTCCCCAAGTGGCCGCATTAACAAACCATGAAGAGCTTTTTCCTAAATGTTGTTCCCAGTCTTGAGAGGTAATTTTATCTTTGATTAAGCGATCGACGGTATCGGCATCAGGAATACGAAGTAAAGCTTCTGCTAAGCACATTAAAGCAATGCCTTCATCACTGGAGAGGTCGTATTGATAAAGAAAAGCATCTAAGCCCCCTTTGTTCAAACGATTTTTTCGCACCCGCTCGACCAGTGTTCGGGCAGTGGATTGGATATGTGCAATGGAGGAAGACGGTAGGCGTGCTTCATGAAGCAGGGCTTCCAAGCAAAGCGATTCATCCATTCGATACGTTTCGTGAAGGTTTTTTAACAGGTTAATGGGCATGGTTTAGTCCTTGATGAAGAGGTTTACAGGGTATTCCCAATGATTAACTGGAACGACGCAAAATTAACTTGATCGACGCAAGCTTCGCACCTTTTCAAATTCATCCAATATTTCTGCATTGGGTTTCTTATCCCTTAAACTTACCAACACGACCCCCAGATAGGAAGCGATGGTTCCGGGTAATAGTTCATACAACCATTGATTGTATCCAGCAAAGCGCCAGACAATTACGGTAATAGCGCCTAAAATCATACCCGCTACAACGCCGTTGCGGGTGGTTCGTTTCCAAAATAAGGATAATACCACAGAGGCTCCAAAGGTTGATCCTAATCCTGCCCATGCAAACGCCACTAAATCCATAATGCTCTGTGTGGGTCGATTTGCAATCAGAATGGCAATCAGGGCAATTAAGATATTCGTTGCACGACCTATCCAAACCAATTCTTTTTGCGTGGCTTGTTTTCTAAACACCGAACGATAGAAATCTTCCGTCAGTGCACTGGAGGCGGCAAGCATTTGCGAATCCACCGCGCACATACTCGAGGAAAGAATGGCAGCAAAAATAATGCCCATGATCCACGGTGCAAAGACTTGTTCCGACAAAGCCATAAATACAGTTTCATTATTATCAAGAGGACAATGGCAGAAATGCATGGCACCCACCATTCCCACAAGGATCGCACCGACCATAGATAAGGACATCCACCACATGCAGACATTTCGTGCCAGTGGAATTTCCTTAACCGTTTTTACGGCCATAAAACGCACTAAAATGTGGGGCATTCCAAAATATCCTAAGCCCCAGGCGAATAAGCTAATAAATTTTAATGGGGAAAGATCTTTCATTAAATCCATATAATTGGGATGAATGCTCAATAATTTTTGCATGCCAATGTCCCAGCCACCCCCGTTTTTGATGGCAAAAAAGGGCACTAATAAAAGACAAATTAACATTAAATTTCCTTGAAAAAAGTCTGTCCAGCTGACCGCTAGAAAACCACCAATGGAGGTGTAGAGCATGATGATGGCAGCTCCCAACCAAAGCGCGGTGGTGTAATCGAGTTTAAATGTTAAACTCAATAAGGTACCGCTTGCGTACATGCCTGCGGCAATATAAAAGATGAAAAAAATAAGGGTAGCAAACGCTGCCACCACGCGGATCATTTTAGAATCGTCACGAAAACGATTATCAAGATAGGCGGGCAGGGTGACAGAATCTTTGGCGACTTCGGAATAAATCCGCAAAGGTTTTGCAATCAATTTCCAGCATCCGTAGGCTCCCAGGACCAGCCCTATGGCTACCCACATTTGTCGAATTCCACCAAAATAGACAGCACCGGGCAGCCCCATCAGTAGCCAGGAGCTCATATCGGACGCTCCCGCAGACAGTGCGGCGACGGCTCCGCCGAGTTTCCGGCCCCCCAGAACGTAGTCTGAAAAATTTCGTGTTGCAAAATAAGCAATAACCGCGATCAACATCACCAATACCATGTAGATAATAAAGGCGACGATTGAGCTCGTGTCGGTTGGCATGTTAAAGTGTGTATTCATATTAGGGGGCAACCTTTGATGGCAGCTAAGATAAGTCAAGCAGTATACCTAAAAATTCCCTAAAAGTCCCATTCCGAGCTAGGTAAAATAGAAAATTAATTAGTTGAATAACTTTATTCTTGTGTTTTTGCCTTTTTCTTCCTTATGTTTTCGTAGTTTTACCTCATTTTCTCTTGTTTCTACCCCATTAAATAGAGTATATTTGCGGGGCATTACTTTTTCTGGTCGCGGAAGGAGTAACCGAGAGTCGCTTAATTTACAATCATTGGAGTCTGTGTAATGTCTAGTAAAGTGAAATTTTCAATTGATGCCACACTTCGCAACGACCAGGGGAAAGGAGCGAGCCGCCGCCTACGTCGTTTGCATGATCAAGTCCCAGGAATTTTATATGGTGGGAATGAACCTGCCACAAAGATTTCAGTCGATCATAAAAAATTGATGCATGCGCTCGATAATCCTGCTTTCTATACCCATTTGTTAAATTTGAATCTTGAAGGTCAAACTCAACAAGTGATTTTAAAATCCTTGCAACGTCACCATTATAAAAAAGGGGTGATTCACTTAGATCTTTTTAGAGTTAAACCTACGGATGTGATTACCATGCGCATTCCCCTGCATTTTTTGGGTGGGCATGAATGTCCCGGTGTTGAAGATCAAAATGGTGTTGTCTCTCATCAGATGATGGATCTTGAAATCCGTTGCCAGGCCCAAAACCTTCCAGAATTTATTGAAGTGGATATTTCAAAAATGGAATTGGGACAAGCCTTACATATCTCTGATTTGCGGTTACCCAAAGGGGTTGAATCTGTCGCATTAAGCCATGGGCCTGAACATGATCATCAAGTCGTTAACGTTCATTTACCAAAAGCCGTGATGGAAGAAGAAGTGATTGTTCCTGAATCCGCCGAAACCCCCACGCTTAAAGAAACAGAAGCCGCGGCTGCGGGAGCCGCAGGCGCCAAAGGGGCTGCGGGTGGGGCTGCGGCTCCTGCAGCAGCAGGCAAAGGAGGTGCGCCTGCTAAAGGAGGTGCGCCTGCTAAAGGTGCAGGTGGTGCAGCGGGTGCAGGTGCAAAGACTGCGGCCGGAAAAGATTCGGGTAAAGGAAAAGGCAAATAATCGGTGTCTGACTCTAAGACAGAGTCAAAAAAGATAGAGACAAAACCTGTCATTCGCTTGCTTGTCGGACTTGGAAATCCAGGCCCTTCATACAGTGCGACTCGCCACAATGCGGGCGAATGGTTGGTTGAAGAATTTTGTCGTCGATCTCGAATCCCGCTTAAAACAGAGGCAAAATTTAATGCACGCTTTGCTCAAACAGCCATTAACGGGCAAGAAGTTAAAATAATTATTTCCAATACCTTTATGAACCACAGTGGTCGTGCGGTAGGATCCATCGCAAAATATTTTCAAATAGCTGTTCAAAATATTCTTGTGGCGCACGATGAATTAGATCTTCCCCCAGGAACAATTCGATTTAAAACCGATGGTGGGCATGGGGGGCATAACGGGTTAAAGGATATCATTCATCATTTACACAGCCGTGAATTTCATCGTTTGCGCATTGGAATTGGTCATCCTGGACATAAAGACCATGTGGTTGATTATGTGTTAAATCGACCAAGTAGTGAGGAAGAAAAGAAAATTCGATTATCGATTGATGAGGGGATTGAAGTCTTACCATTAATCATTGCAGGTGATTTTGAGAAGGCGATGAATCGTTTGCATACTGAAAAAACGATATAAATTGGATTGTTTTTTGGATTATTTTTAGGATTATTTTTTTGTTTAGGATTATTTAAGATTGTTTAGGAATTTTTATGGGCTTTAATTGCGGAATTGTTGGATTGCCGAATGTTGGGAAATCCACATTGTTTAATGCATTAACCAAAGCGGGCATTGCTGCGCAAAATTACCCATTTTGCACGATTGATCCCAATGTTGGGCGAGTGCCCATGCCCGATCTTCGGTTGCAACAATTGGCTGATATTGTAAAGCCAGAGCGAGTAGTGCCAACGACCATGGAGTTTGTTGATATCGCAGGGTTGGTGAAAGGCGCCTCGGAGGGTGAGGGTTTAGGAAATCAATTCCTTGCACATATCCGTGAAACCGATGCCATTGCGCATGTGGTGCGCTGTTTTGATAACCCTGATATTGTTCATGTTGCCGGGAATATTGAACCTGCTCATGATATTGCTATTATTAATACCGAACTTTTGCTGTCTGATTTGGAAACTTTAGAACGTGCTTTACAAAAGGCCATCAAGAATACAAAAAGCGGGCAAAAGACTGCTTTGCATGAAAGAGATCTGTTGGAGCGTTTGAAAAAACATTTGAATCAAGGCTTAAGCGCTCGTTCTTTTTTGGTGGATGTGGAAGATAAACCTTTTATTAAATCATTGCATCTCATCACACAAAAACCAGTACTGTTTATTGCTAACGTGGATGAAAAAGGCTTTAAAAATAATCCTTATTTAGATGTTGTCGAAAATATTGCCAGAATGGAACAAGCAGAAGTGGTGCCTGTGTGTGCGGCCATAGAATCGGAATTGGTTGATTTATCGGATGAAGAAAAGATAGAATTTTTAAAGGATTTAGGATTGGAAGAAGCCGGATTAAATCGTCTGATTCGCGCGGGATATCATTTGCTGGGTCTGCAAACGTATTTTACCGCAGGCGTAAAAGAGGTGCGGGCTTGGACAGTACGACAAGGTGCCTCGGCACCCGAAGCTGCCGGTGTTATTCATTCCGATTTTGAAAAAGGCTTTATTCGTGCTGAAGTGATTGGGTTTGAAGATTTTATTCACTACAAGGGTGAGGCGGGTGCAAAGGACGCTGGAAAGTGGCGTTTAGAGGGCAAGGAATATATTGTCAAAGACGGAGATGTGATTCACTTTCGGTTTAATGTGTAACTCACTGTTTTCGCATTGTTTGAGAAGAGTTCAAGGTGTCTGACACCTTTTTACCTTTTGACAATGTTTTCGTTGCTACCATTTTTTGAAATAAAAACGATCTCATTTGATCGGATGGTTTGGAAAATTAGTTTTTAAAACATTTTCCGCATCTGCAGACAATTGTTCCATCCCAAGCTTCTTGTATGAAATCACCATTGAACAAAGAGCTTGAGGAACGGCTTGAGATTGATTGTAGTTTTGAACAATGTAGTTGGCACGATTCGCTGCGGAAAGATAAGCACCCCGTTTCATATAATATTGCACCGCAGCTAATTCATGATTTGCAAGTTGGTCCCGCAGGGCCACCATGCGTTGACGAGCTTCTGGAGCATATTTACTGTTGGGGTAGAGTTCAACCAATTCTTTGAACGCTGCAAAAGATTGATGGGCAGGCGTGGAATCGCGTAGACTTCGATCAATGGGGAGATGGCGATATAAAAGAGTAGTGTTTTGATCAAAACTTACCATGCCTTTAAGATAATGAGCATAATCTACGTCAGGATGACGAGGGTTCATACGAATAAAACGATCAACCGTGGATAAGGCAAGCGCATATTCACTGCGTTTATAGTAAGCGGTGATTAAGGCAAGCTGGGCATTCGATGACTTTTCACCATAGGGATAACGGGATTCTAAAGCTTCAAAATCTTTTATGGCATCACCATATTTGCCTTTGGTCATGTGATTCTGACCTAATTCGTAGATTTCTTCCGCAGACATGCACTTATAAATATCTTTTTTCTTACTATTACAGCCGGAAAGGAAGAAAAGGGAAGTAAGAAGGGTAAAGAGAAAAGTTGTTTTAAGAGCAACTTGCAAATATTTCAATACGATACGCATTATAGGGCCCACTATGGTAAAGTTTCAGATTGGCTAGTGTACCGCAACCCGGAATCTGAGACAATCTGGTATTTAACCAAGGGCCGGCACAGGGACCGGCCCCTACAATCTCTAGACGTAGGGGCCGGTCACTTCCCTACAATCTCTAGACGTAGGGGCCGGTCCCTGTGCCGGCCCAATGTAGATGTGAGGTATTTTCCAGCCTGGAAATTTTCAGTCAAAAGTGAGTTAATTTGATTAATTTATCTTCCCAAATTCCACCCGAATATGCGGGCAGTCGCCTGGATCAGGTCTTGGCCAAACTTTTTTCAGAACATTCTCGCTCACGGCTTAAAGAGTGGATAGATAAAGGCTATGTGCGCGTGAATGGGGAAATAAAAAGACCACGCGATAAAGTGAAGGGTGGAGAGCTTATTGAAATTTCTGCGGAAGTGGAAACGGTTTCTTCATGGGAGGCAGAACCCATTGCCTTAAACATTGTTTATGAGGATGAAGATCTTTTAGTCATTAATAAACCCGCAAAATTAGTGGTGCATCCTGCAGCGGGTCATCGAGGGGGAACATTGGTGAATGCTTTACTGCATCATGTTCCTGCCTTAAGTGAAATTCCACGCGCCGGTGTGGTACATCGTCTCGATAAAGATACTACCGGGTTATTAGTGGTTGCTAAAACGCAAGTTTGTCATACAAAGCTGGTTGAAGCACTGCAAGCACGAGAAGTTGAACGAATTTATGAAGCCGTGGTGCAGGGGGTAGTGATTTCGGGTGGAACGGTCAATGCTAAAATTGGACGACATCCGTATGATCGAAAACGTATGGCGGTGGTAGAGACGGGGAAAAATTCCATTACCCATTATCGTGTTTTACAGCGATTTCCTGCCCACACTCATTTACAATTGAAATTAGAAACGGGTCGTACTCATCAAATTCGTGTTCATATGGCCCATATTAATCATCCTGTTTTTGGGGATAAAACTTATGGGGGGCGATTACGCGTGCCGCCTAATAGTCATCCCGCGTTATTGTCTTTGATTCATAATTTCCCTAGGCAAGCTTTGCATGCAAAACAATTATCATTGATTCATCCCAGGACTTTGGAGCGAATGACTTGGGAAGCGCCATTGCCCGAGGATTTTCAGGAATTGCTGAGAGTATTGAAAGTGGAGTTGACGGGGAATCAGTGAGATGATTTGATATACTGTTTCAAGCTAGTATTTGATAAGGAATATTTTATGTCAAGGTCGAGAACTATGGGAATATGCGCTGAAGTTGAAGTTCTTAAATTCACTATTGAAGATTGGAGTGCATTTTTGAAAGCACTTGATAATACGGATAAACCTCGTCCAAATTTAGAAGCACAATAAGTAAATATCTAAAAAGAAAAATTATGGATAATAATCACAATCGATTTGATGTCAAGAAAAATATTGAAACATAGCCTGAGCCACTTTTGAGCGTGGAGGACGCCCTGTAAACTCTGCGACATATCGACTGACATTAATAAGTGCATCCATATCAATACCTGTTTCAATGCCTAATCCCTGTAACATATAAAGCACATCTTCCGTGGCAACATTGCCAGAGGCCCCCTTCGCATAGGGGCAACCGCCTAATCCTGCGATAGAACTGTCAACAACCGAAATTCCCAATTGTAAACAGGCATAAATATTAGCCAGCGCCTGACCATAGGTATCATGAAAATGAATGGCAAGATTTGCGATTGGAATCTGGGCTGCGACTGCATCGACAAGTTTAGCCGCTTTTAAAGGCGTTCCAACGCCGATGGTATCACTTATAGAAATTTCGTTGCACCCCATTTGATAAAGTTGCATTGCCAATTTGACCACTGCTTGAGGGTTGATTTCACCTTCATAGGGACAACCCAGGGCACAGGAAATATACCCTCGTATTGGAATGGATCGAGGTTTTACAAGGTTAATAATATCTTCGATGCGTTGTAAACTTTCTTGTATGCTGCATTCCGTATTTTTTTGGGAAAATGTTTCTGAAACGGTGGTAATGACGGCAATCTGGGTGGCACCCGCCGCGAGCGCAGAGGAAAGTCCTTGGGTATTTGGGATCAGAACAGGATAATCGACTTTGGGGTTGCGTGTAATCGTTTTTAAAACTTCAGCGCTGTCTGCCAATTGAGGTATACGTTTAGGAGAAACAAAACTGGTGGCTTCAATGGTTTTTAAGCCGGTTTGCGACAAACGATTGATGAATTCAATTTTTGTAGCGGTTGGAATGTTAATTTTTTCATTTTGTAAACCATCGCGAGGGCCCACTTCAACAATGCGAACGAATTCTGGAAAGGTAACAGTGCTTATCTTGTTGGGAAGGGAGACATTGGGGAGGAAGACAGAATTTTCCTTCACGAATGAGCAACCTCCTTTTGCCACTCAGGCTTTCGCTTTTCTAAAAATGCACTCAGCCCTTCCTGACCTTCTTCACTTGCGCGCAAATCGGCAATCAGATGGGCAGTATATTCCGCTTGTTGCAGTGCATCTTTTCCTTCGGATAATTTAAATATTAATTCTTTTGTGGCGGCAAGTGCATGAGGGCCATTTTTCTTTATTTCCGAAATAAGCTGTTCAACCCGGGTATTTAATTTATCTTTGACGACGACTTCATGGATTAATCCCAATTGTTCGGCAATGGCTGCAGAAAAAACTTCTGCCGTAAGCATATAGCGTCGAGAGGCTTTAGGGCCAATGGCAGCAAGAACATAGGGGCTCACAATGGCGGGAACTAACCCCAATTTTACTTCAGAAAAACAAAATTTCGTGTTTGGATCTGCAACGACGATATCGCAGGCGGCGACTAATCCAATGGCTCCTCCGTAGACGGAACCTTGCACAACAGCAATGGTGGGTTTGTTTAAATGATTTAAAATGTGAAGAAGTTGCGCCAGTTTTAATGCATCTTGATGATTTCCTTCACGTGTCAGGGTCGCCGATCGTCGCATCCATTCAATATTGGCACCCGCACAGAAATGATCGCCTTCACCGCGCAGCACAACGATTTTAATTGAATCGTCATTTTGCAGGCTGCGAAGGGTTTGAGTCAGTGTTTGAATCATATGATCGTCAAAGGCATTGCGAATTTCCGGGCGATTTAGGGTTAGGGTGGCAACCGCGTTTTGACGGGTGATTTTAATGGCGTCCTGTTTTGACAGGTTAGGCATATTTGACATGGTTTTCGATCCTTGGAGTCTTGTTTAATTCAATGTTAGTATATACCCGAATTAAGACCTAGGATAGGGTGTTTTAGGCAGGTTAAAAAAAGAGATAAAATTGTAATCATTTGATTTTTAATATATTATTTGCTTTTTGGGTTCGTTTAGAGAGGGAGTTGCAATAACTCTAAAATTGGAGTATATTATAAGTAACCTCTATATTTGGAGTTTCTATGAAAACCCTAACTTCAGAACGGCGTAAGGAATATGCGGGTCCCGCCTTACGTACCTTTTTTAATATTTGTCGAGATTGGAAAGTAAATAATCATCAGATGCAAATACTCTTAGGTTTGTCTAGTGAATCGACTTTTTATAATTGGAAGAAAATACCAGAAGAAGCAAAGTTAAGTAATGATACTCTTGAGCGTTTAAGTTATATTTTTGGAATATATAAGGCATTACAAATTTTATTACCCAATCCAACGATTGCAGATGATTGGGTTAATTGCCCCAACCAAAATCCCTTATTTAATCGCCAAAAACCAATAGAAAGAATGTTGTCTGGGCAAGTGGCCGATCTTTACCTTGTCAGGAGATATTTAGATTCAGAGCGTGGAGGATGGTAAATCAACCTATTGCTCAAATCCCACTCACTTGGTCTCCATGTTTTCGTATTATTCCAAGTCGATTTCCGCCTGTTGATTTGTTAGAGCGCGTTTCAACAACAGAAGAGTTTGATATTATTTACGAGATTGAGCAACGCACAAACCCTAGAATTCGAGATGAAATAGGAGATATTGAATTGGTGCCTAAAGCAGAACGATTATTGGGGCCTGGGACAAGTCAAATCATGGCTGCTTTTACCCATCTTCCTTTATATGGTTCTAGATTCACCGATGGTTCGTATGGTGTATATTATGCAGGCAATTCTTTAGAAACGGCCATTGCAGAAACAAAATATCATCGGGAAAAATTCTTAAGAGATTTTCAGTGTCCTCACATTGAAATTGACATGAGAGTCCTGCTTGCTGATTTAAAAGCAACGCTTCATGCTATCGTTGGTTTAGAAAAAACATTGATTGATATTTATCATCCAGAAGATTATAGTGCTTCTCAGCAATTTGGAAAAGAATTACGAGCTGATGGATTAGCTTCGTTTGGCATTCGATACAACAGTGTACGTCACGCTACAGGTGAATGTGTAGCGGTGTTTAGACCAAAAGCCCTTAGCCATTGTCGTCAGGAAAGACATCTATGTTATGTTTGGGATGGAACAAAAATTTCTGATATTTATAAAAAAGTGGCAATGGATTAAAAACTTGGGTTGTTAAAAAGATCATAAAGGATAAAAATCTCGATGAAAAAAATACTTGAACTACCTGACGGCTCCAGCCTTACCTATTCATACCGCGAAGGTCGACATCCTGGCGTCCTCTTTCTCGGTGGATTTATGTCGGATATGACTGGTACTAAGGCAAGTTTTTTGGATGATTTTTGCAAAAAGCAGGGATTAGCGTATTGTCGATTCGATTATTTTGGGCACGGTGCTTCCAGTGGAGATTTTCTAGACGGAACCATTACTCGCTGGAAAAACGATGCCATTGCTATAGTCGACTCTGTGGTGCAGGGACCACAAATTGTGGTGGGTTCAAGCATGGGGGGTTGGTTAATGTTGCTTCTAGCACAAGAGCGTCCGGAACGGATTAGAGCATTAATTGGTATTGCAGCGGCCCCAGATTTTGTAAAACCCTTGGTTTGGGATCAATTAACCGTAAAGCAAAAGGAAGAAATTGAGCGGTTGGGGGTGAGTTATATCCCGGCACAGCATCAAGAAAAACCCTATCCCATCACCAAGAAATTTATCGAAGATGGGCAAAAGAATGAAGTTTTAACAGGGTCAAAAATCCTAAATATAAAATGTCCCGTTCGTTTATTGCATGGTGTACAAGATAAAGAAGTGCCTTATTCTTATTCACTAAAACTTATGAACTGTTTGGCTTCTGACGATGTTAGGCTTACCCTTATTAAAGAGGGGGATCATCGCTTAAACAGCGAGGAATATCTGCAATTGTTTGGGAACACTATTTTAGAATTTGTGGCTTCTTAGCTTTTTAATTGATCAGAATTTGTTTATCATAATATGCCGTAAGACCTCTTGCTTTAGCTAGAGGATATAAGGCATAATCTAAATGCCAAAACGGTCTACCGAGGGGCACTCGGAAAGTAACGCTTGTGGAGATATGAGCACTCATTGGAGGCTCAGCCCAAGAACCACTCGATTTAATCATCGGGAATCGCCCTCCTTTAGGTGGGTGAGGATGTCAATGTCCAGACTTTGTCTTCAGCACTGAATATATGAGTAGTATTATCTTAAGTTATAAATAGTGTAGTATTAGTAACTAAAACTTATTTTTAAATTGAGAAATTTAACTAAATAATTAAAATCTAATCCAAAATTTAGATTTTCTGGAGATTACTATGTCAAGTAATGCAAGTGCTGTGAAAGCAGATATGCAAGAGAAAGCAGGGCCTAAAGCAATCGATGAGATTGGAAAGTTAGAAGAGGATTCTCAAAAGGCTCAAGGGGATCAAAAGGCTCGAGAGGCGCACAAAGCAGAGATAATCTCACTTTTTAAAAAAATTGCGGATGAAATTCGAAAAGGAGATAATGAAGGATGCACAATATTACAAACAATAAAAAAAGATAATCCAGTATTATTACATTTCGATGAACTTGGTCGTGGTTTAATCCATATTGCAGCAAAATATCATCGAGAAGAAACCATTAAGTATTTGGTCGAAGTTTTATGGGTTGAACCAACCTTAAGATCTAAATCAGGCAATACTCCTTTGGAATACAATCTCGAAAATCCAGAAGAAAATACTTACGGTTGTACGCCTGTCAGACAACTAAAGACCACTATGTATTTAGAATATGTAACTAGTGCTCCAGGGATGGATTGGCTTAAGTTTAATAGAATAGCGAATGCCATTAGGGAAGACGACAGATCTGCAGAGGAATTGCTAAAAAAAATAGATAAGACACACCCTGTTTTAACCCTTTACGATGAGCTTGGGCGTTATTTGATTCATATCGCTGCAAAATATCATCGATGTCTTTGTGTTGAAAGATTGGTGAAACATCTAAATGTTAACCCAAATTTAGAATCAACTGGGGATTCGAAAAAAACGGCTTTGCAATTTTCAAAACGGGCCATGGAAAAAATAGCTCCAGATCAACATGCGGCATTGGCTTGTGCAGCAGAAATGAATGCTTTTTTAAGCGGCTATGCGCAAGATGCCAAAGAAAAAGATGAGGACAGGATGACCACCCCACCCATGGCACCTCAGTTGACAGCCATGCCCGAAGCCAAAATTATTGGAGAGTACAAGAATCTATTGCTCGCTGTATACGAAGGAGATTTACCTAGGGTTGAAAAACTCCTCGCTGAGGAAAAAGAAGGCAGGGCAGCAAAAAGTGATTATAATGAACTGTTAAGAGTTGCATTATCAGGAAAGTATTTTGCAGTCGCGCAAAAACTTATCGATGCGGGTGCGGATGTCAATGATGCAAGTATTGCAGTAAGATTCGAAAATCCTTTGTTTGTGGATGAGGAAGGAGCCGCTGAATTTTTAATCAAAAATAAATTCAAATTTAGCAATAAAGTATTTGAAGGGTTGCTTCAATTTAAAAAATTCAATACCGCGCAAAAACTTATTGATTGCAGGGTTCCAGTCAACGTAAAGCATTCTTTTGAATTAAAAGAGGGAGTAAAGCGATACTCTTTGCTTGAATATCATTGCTTTTTTAATCCGGAAAATGATTTGACTGCTGCAGAATTTCTGCTTAAAAACAAAGCAGATGTTAATTATTATCTAAGTCAACCGCTCATATTTGGATGTTTTGAAAAAAATGGCTTTAATTACAAAAAAGCAGAATTGCTAATAAGATATGGGTTGAATGTAAATGACTATGGGAAACTCTCATATAATGCCTTGTTGTTGGCCATTAATAGAGGTGATGTAAGGCTTGTTAGGTTTTTATGTGAGAACAAGGCCAATGTCCACTTGCCCTATAAACATGGGGATTTTCCTTTGCTGGTAGCAATTAAAGGGAGGAAGTTTGATGTAGCGCGAGTATTAATTGAGTTCGGCGCCAATGTATTTTTATTGCCTCTCAATATTCTTCAGGAATTGCGAAACTCGAAAAATTTGCAAGACAAACAATTTTATGGCGAATTGATGGCAATTTACGTTAAGCAGTTATCGCAGAAAGAGAAGATTGAAGCGCTAACCTTGGAAGAAATTAAGAACATTCCGTTTCATGAACTTAAGCTGAATGCAGCAATTATGGAGGCCATAAAAAACCGGATCCAAACGTTGCTGAGAGAAAAACCATTGGAGAAACCCCTAGTTGAAAAACTATTTAATACCCTTGATCATTGGGAAGCATGCTCTACTCAATTTAAACTGTTACATCCTTTTAATATCATTGCTGAAGTGGCGGAGCTCTTGCACAAGCCTGAACTGATTGATCAAGAAGATACTAAATTGTGCGGTCCTGCCGCCTTGCTAACAACCTTAGTTAAAAGTAATCCCCAAGCGTTTGTGGGTTTGGCCTTAGAACTTTTAACCAAGGCAAAAACGGAGCAACCTCTAAAGCTTGATTTATCAAAACACTCTAAGAATGAGGCAACTGCTTTTGCTGGCGTTCTGATGACTGAAATTCGTCGAGCCAGTAATTTTACAGGGTATTCCCCCACCAGTGTACGGGAAGAAATACAAGGTGTTACTAACCCCCGGGTGTTATGTGATTGGTTGCAAACGTTTGGATTTCAAGACGTTGAAGATTTAAGTTTTATGATGAATCATCGAGGTGCGCCGCTTGCAAAGCCATTGCATATGTTGTTGGATATTGTTTTTTATGGGTTTCATAAAGACAAAGAAACTTCGCTGTCGCAAGTAGAAATTTTACAAAAACTAAGTGCAGAGCTTAATCGAGGAAAACAAGTGATATTGTTTTTGTCTGAAAAATTTATGGATGCCATCGAAAAATTAGAATTTCGCGATTACCCCGAAGTAGAGGTAAGAGTTCATCACCATGCAAATTTTGGGTGTTGTGTCCCGATTGATCATTATGCTTATCTAAATAAACTGCGTGAAGTTGGGGATAACATTGAATTTGAAGTCATGACTTACGGAAAAATATTTTCACAAACCCTCAGCAAGGAAGAATTTTTGTCGGGATTCCGAGGTGCGGTTTTGGCTACTGCGCCAGCCAAACTCGATCAGAGATTACAATTGATTCAATTTGAATTAGAGAGGGGTCGGGAGTGGGCACGGAACAAGCTGGGCAGTCGAGGATGCCAGGAGTTGGGATCGAAGTTGGACAGTAGACAATAAATTGTTGCTAATAGATTGCTAAAGAATTATATTAGAACTTCCCATGTTTGCACATGGAATTGGTTTGTCTTTGGAAGGGGGATTTATGTCAAAAGATATGCAAAGAACTTTGCAACTGATTGCAGTTCAAAGGGCTAAACTTGACCGTGGTAATGCTGCATTCGTAGCTGCGGCGAACAGACATGCTGCCCATGCGCATCGAACGGCTGCAGCCATGGTGGCTCATACTGGAATTCCATTAAAACCTCCGGCTTCAGTGGAGGATCCCAATGCTACCTTGAGGGCTGAAATGCTTAGAAAGCAAGTCAATTTGAGTGATGATTTATTTAGCTATGCCACTGAGCGAAAACTGGAACTCGATATTCCGGAAGATCCAAAAAATCCTAGAATCGATAAGAAAAAAGCGGTGGACGATCTTAAGGCAGAAATAAGAAGATTGATCGAACTGTATTTTAGAGAACCCAAAACATTCAAGGTTGAACCTCCCACTCTTGCAAGTGAGCGAGTGTATGCCGCAATTAAAAGATTGCATGAGGTTGGGAAATTATCCACACTTCCAGACGCTTTAATGTCGAAGGATAAAGCAGTCGCCAAGCCTTAAGCTTTTTGGATTAAAAGTTGCATCTTGTTTTGAATTATACTTTTAAGCTCCACCAATTGTCCGTGGAAAAAGTGTTCTGCAGTGGGCATGGTCACGAGTTCAATTCCACATTGATCTTTGTTTGAATTTAGGTTGACAGTCAATGTAGGGGTCGGTCCCTGTGCCGACCCATTCATTTCATTCGCATTTGTTCTCGATCTCACCGTTTTTTCTGTTTTTTTAATTTCCTCAACCCAGGACAAAACCTTATCCGCAGGAACGACGGTGTCCAAAAGCCCTTGGATAATCAACCATGGGCAAGGTGGAATCTGCAGGTTTAAAAAATCAAAATGATGTACGGGTGGAGCAACGGTTAACAAAGCTTGAATTGGGAAACGTTTTGGGAATCGTTGTTGTGTTGCAACGCTTAGGGCAATAAACGAGCCGAAAGAAAAACCGGCTAACCAAAAATTTACTTGTGGATACTGTTGCTGTAGTTCTGCGAGTACTGCTTGTAAATCCTCGATTTCTCCAACCCCATTCCCATAGCTACCCTCACTTGCACCTACACCACGAAAATTAAATCTTACCGTAGGCAAACCCAATTCTTGCCAGGCTTTGGCTATCGTGGTCACCACCTTATTATTCATTGTCCCCTGATATAAAGGGTGGGGGTGACATATAACTCCAATCAGAGGTGGGATAACAGTGCTGGTCAAGCCAAAAGTCAGGCCTTCTAGGTTTCCAGAAGGTCCTTTAAATAATACTTTTTCTTCTCGTGCAACTGCACTATTTGATTGATTAGCCTTTTCAATCATGAAATTACTCCTAATTTAAGGGCCGGCACGGGCTTTTTAGGCGTCAGACACCGTTCCTAGGCAAAACAATTTCGATAGTTTCCTGAACGGTGTCTGACACCTAAAAAGTCCGGGGACCGGCTCCTACAATGCAATTATCTGTAGGGGCCGGTCCCCGTGCCGGCCCTTTATTTGGCGTATTGATTTTTTTAATCGAATCCTTTTAGAAACGAACAACTAAGGAAATTAACCAGGGTCTAACGTTTATCTTAACTTAATGGTATAGTACACACAGTTGAAGGTTAAGCCAATGGTTAAAACATTTGTTAAGCAATGGTTAACCCAATCGTTAAAACCAATTAAATTATTAGTTTTGATGCACCGATGAGTTACTGATGAACGATAAATCTGGTTCTGGTTCTAAGATTATAATCGAAGGCGTCACTGAAGACGGCCAACAATTTCGTCCCAGCGATTGGGCCGAACGTATGAGTGGGAGTTTATCAACCTTCCGCAATCATCGTATTTTCTATTCCCCCCTCCTAAAACCTTTAGTTCAAAACGAAACAAAGTGTGTGATGTTGGATAAATCTTTAAAAGAATCCAATCCTGCGTTGTATGAACATATTTTAGAATTTGCTCGAAAAAATAAACTTAAAATTTGTGGAGAGGAAGAAAGTGGTGAAGGTAAGGGGTCTTCGAGGACGACCTAATTTACTTCACATTTAATCTCACTCCGCCATCCAATCGAATCACTTCGCCATTAATCATGGGATTATCGATGATATGACAAACCAATTTTGCATATTCTTCGGGTTTCCCTAAGCGTTTTGGAAATAGGGTCGAATTGATTAAACTGTCTTTCACTTTTTCAGACATGCTGTTCATCATGGGAGTGTCGAAAAGACCCGGGGCAATGGTGTTGACTCTAATTTTTTGGCTGGCGAGTTCGCGTGCGATGGGCAGGGTCATGGCGGCAACACCCCCTTTGGAAGCACTGTAGGCCGCTTGCCCTAATTGGCCTTCAAATGCGGCAATCGAAGCGGTATTAATAATCACGCCCCGTTCTTCTTCGTCCGTTACAGGTTCAAGCCTCGACATGGCAAAGGCGGCCAATCGAATGACATTAAATGTACCAATCAGGTTGACTTCAATCACGTGTCGAAAATCTTCTAATGGCATCGGGCTTGTTTTTCCAACAACGCGACTGCCTGCCACAATGCCGGCGCAATTAATGCAAATCCCTGGGATTCCCCAATGTTCTTCAAGTTCAACATAGGCATTGCTTAAGCTTAAGCTATCGGTGACATTGCAATGAATAGCGTGACCATCAATTTCTTTTGCAAGTTCTGCTACCGCATCCGCATGAATGTCTAATAGCGCTACACGAGCGCCGTTTTTTGCCAGCATTTTTGCGGTGGCACGGCCCATGCCGCTCGCGGCTCCCGTAACTAGTGCAACTGAGTTTTTGATTTTCATGGCTTCTCCTAGAAGGATTGTTGATTGAGCAGGCCGGGGGACCTCGGGTGCGCCGGCACGGGCTTTTTAGGTGTCAGACACCGTTCCTTGCGCAAAACAATTTCGATGGTTTCTTGAACGGTGTCTGACACCTAAAAAGTCCAGGGACCGGCCCTACAAGTCGCGATTTTGGGGTTAAAGTATCACATCCGAAAAACCCCAAATTGGGTATTTTCAATGGGGGCATTTAAACTGGCCGAAATGCTTAATGCCAACACACGGCGCGTATCTTTAGGTTCAATGACGCCATCGGTCCAGAGGCGAGCACAAGCGTAATAAACATGCGCTTGGGTTTCATATTTTTGCTGCAAAGAAAGTTTAAACTGTTGTTCCTCTTCAGCCGTCCAGGGTTGTGTGTGGGCTTGTGTTTGGGATTGGGATTGATCTTTAGAGTGTGATTGAGAATGTGGCTGACCTTGTGATTGATTGTTTTTATGAATTGCATGTTTTGCACGTTTCGCTTTCTGAACATCGGCCATCACATTCGCGGCTTGTTCACCGCCCATTACTGCAATCCGTGCATTTGGCCAAGCCCATAAAAATCGAGGATCGTAAGCGCGACCGCACATGGCATAATTTCCTGCCCCATAACTGTTTCCAATAATAACTGTAAATTTTGGGACGTTTGCACAGGCCACCGCCATCACCATTTTTGCGCCATTTTTTGCAATTCCGGAAGCCTCTACTTGGCTGCCCACCATAAAGCCAGTGATATTTTGTAAGAATACTAGAGGAATTTTTCTCTGACAGCAGAGTTCAATAAAATGAGTTCCTTTAATTGCAGATTCGCTGAATAAGATTCCATTATTGGCCAAGATCCCCACCGGGTATCCTTCAATGTGCGCAAATCCGCAAACCAAAGTCTTGCCATACAACGCTTTAAATTCTTGCAATTCAGATCCATCAACAATGCGGGCAATAATTTCTCGCACATCGTATTGTTTACGAGGATCCTCCGGAATGATGCCATTTAATTCTTCGGTGGGATATAAGGGAGGTTGAGGGGATTCGAGTTTTAATGCAAATTTTTCCATCTTTGCAGTATGTTGTAACGATTCTCGAGCAAGTTGTAAGGCATGAACATCATTTTCAGCATAATGATCGGCCACTCCAGAAATTTTACAATGCACATCGGCACCGCCTAAATTTTCAGCAGAAACTTCTTCCCCAATGGCTGCTTTTACGAGCGGAGGGCCTGCCAAGAAAATCGTGGCTTGATTTTTTACCATAATGCTTTCATCGGCCATGGCGGGAACGTAAGCACCCCCGGCAGTACAAGACCCCATGACCACCGCAATTTGTGGAATGCCTTTTGCTGACATTTGCGCCTGATTATAAAAAATTCTGCCAAAATGTTCTCGATCGGGAAAGACTTCGTCTTGATGGGGAAGATTAGCGCCTCCGGAATCAACGAGATAAATGCAGGGAAGACGATTGGCTTCTGCGATGGCCTGAGCACGTAAATGTTTTTTTACAGTGATGGGATAGTAAGTGCCTCCTTTGACAGTTGCGTCGTTTGCAATGATCATGCAATCCAATCCAGACACTTGTCCTATCCCTGTGATAATTCCAGCCGCAGGAATTTCTTCAGGGTACAGTTGATAGCCTGCCAGAGGAGAGAGTTCTAAAAAGGATGCTCCTGGATCAAGCAAGGTATTAATGCGATCACGAACCAACAATTTTCCACGTTCAGTATGACGAGCTTGTTGATGTGGTCCACCCCCCAGATAAATATTTTTGATGATTTGATTTAATTCAGCGAGCATGGCTTCCATTGCTGTTGCATTACGATGATAGTCTGGCTGATTTGCTTTAATTTGAGATTGAATTATCATCACACATCCCTTTGATATTCATTCATTTATATTCAACCCTTAAAAAGTTCCCTTCCGATTAACATCCGTCGAATTTCCGAAGTGCCCGCTCCAATTTCGTATAATTTTGCATCCCTCAATAACCGTCCTGTCGGGAATTCATTAATATAACCATTTCCACCCAAACATTGAATGGCTTGCAAGGCCATCTGGGTGGCATGTTCAGATGTAAATAAAATCAAACTCGCGGCATCTTTATTGGAAATAGAGTTTTGATCACAGGCTTTTGCAACAGTATATAAATACGAACGGGAGGCCATCAATGTTGAATACATGTCCGCTAATTTACCTTGGATAAATTGAAATTTACCAATGGGATGTCCGAATTGTTCGCGTTGGCGGACATAAGGCAATACCACATCGATGCAGGCTTGCATAATCCCAACCGGACCTGCAGCCAAGATCACACGTTCGTAATTTAAACCCGACATCAGCACTTCAGTGCCTTCGTTTAGATTTCCCAGAATATTTTCTTCCGGAACTTCACAATCTTGAAAGACCAATTCGCAGGTATTCGAACCGCGCATCCCTAATTTATCCAGTTTTTGGGCAGTGCTGAATCCTTTAAACTCTTTTTCAACAATAAAGGCAGTAATACCATGAGAGCGGGCTTTGGGATCGGTTTTTGCATACACAATGACCACGTTGGCGTCGGGGCCATTGGTTATCCACATTTTTGTGCCATTTAAAATATAGGTTTTATTTTTTTTATCGGCTCGTAAATGCATATTCATTACATCAGAGCCCGCATTGGATTCACTCATGGCCAATGCACCCACATACTCACCGCTTACCAGTTTGGGTAAGTAACGTTTTTTTTGCGCCTCTGTGCCATGACGTCGAAGTTGATTGACACAAAGGTTGGAGTGGGCTCCGTAACTTAATCCTACTGAGGCGGAGGCACGGCTTATTTCTTCCATTGCAATGACATGGTCGATATAGCCCATGCCAGAACCACCATAAATTTCTTCGACCGTAATGCCTAACAGTCCTAAGTCCCCCATTTTGCGCCAAAGAGCATTTGGGAATTGATTATCGTTATCTATTTGTTGGGCAATGGGCATAATTTCAGCGGCAGCAAAGGATTGAATGGATTCCCGCAAAAGGTGGGTGGTTTCACTTAAATCGAAGTTAAGGTTTCCTGCTGAGTTACTTGCCATGCTTCTTCCTTGAGATGTCACGGGCGGACACAGGGGTCCGCTCCTACAGATTGTTTGGCTTATTAATTTTAATCCAGTTACGCTTTTATAGGAAATTAATCTATAGGAAATTAATCGTAGTGATTACCCATTGTCCTATTGGATGTCACGGGCGAACACAGGGAGTCCGCCCTATAGATGTTGGAATAGCAAAGGTGGATCTTGACGGGTTAGGGTTCCTGTTTGATAATGAAAATGATTCTCATTTGCAACCATAGTTTACTTGATGCTGTTTTTTTAATCAGATATTGAAGAAATTTTTGGCAAGGCGCAGATCTATTAGTATGGATTAGTATGGAGCCAAGGTGAAAAAAACTTCCCATCCCACATCAATCTCTCAAAAAATCGATCGCATCGTCTTGCATCGTGGCATTGGCATTCCATTGTTTTTAATGCTGATGTACTGTGTTTTTAGTATCACCATCGGGGGCGGTGGGAGAATCCAAGCGAAATTTTCAACGTTTCTTTATGAATTGTTAATAAACGATTTAAGCAAAGGTTTGGATTTGATGTCCATACCTGAGTGGAGCAAAGCATTGATTGTGTCGGGTTTAGGGCAGGGCATTTACACCACACTCAGTTTTATTCCCATTATTACCATTATGTTTTTCTGTTTGTCTTTTTTAGAAGCGTCTGGGTATATGGCTCGCGCTGCGTTTGTAATGGATAAAGTGATGCGATGGGTTGGGGTGTCTGGAAAATCGTTTATGCCCATGGTATTGGGATTTGGATGCAATGTCCCAGCCATTTTAGGGACAAGAGCCTTAGAAAATCCACGTGAACGTATTTTAACAATTCTAATGACTCCGTTTATGTCCTGTGGGGCGCGATTGGCTATTTATGCCTTGTTTGTTGCCGCCTTTTTTCCAGAAGGGGGACAAAATGTTATTTTTGCTCTGTATTTAATTGGTATTTTAGTTGCACTTTTAACCGGTTTGGGATTGCGTCGGGTCATATTAAAAGAAAACGGAACGTCCACAGTCATGGAACTTCCGCCTTATCGGTGGCCAAATGTTATAAATCTTGTGCGTACTGCATTTCGTCGAGCGTTTGGGTTTGTTTATAAAGCAGGATTGGTGATTGTTCCATTATGTGTTTTGATTGGCTCTTTGGGGACATTGAAAACCGCGTCAGAAGAAACCTGGTTAACAGTCATTGGTCGTCAAATTACGCCGATTTTTGCTCCCATGGGTTTAAAGCAAGATAATTGGCCTGCAACGGTGGGACTATTAACAGGCATATTAGCCAAAGAAGTGGCGGTTGGGACCTTAACGGCACTGTATACTCAAGAAGCCCAACATGAGACTCAAGAGGCCCAACATTTGAAGGCTGAGGTGAACACAGAGGTTAATACTGTGCTGAACACTGCTGTGAACACGGATGTGAACGCTGAAGTAAAATACGACGGAAATCCTTTGGGGGTGATGGCGGAACGTTTTGGAGGTAAAGAGGCGGCTATCGCATATTTATTGTTTGTATTGCTTTACTTTCCTTGTGTCTCTGTATTGGCCACCATGGCAAGAGAACTTAATTTGTCCTGGGCATTATTTTCAGCGGTATGGACGACGGGGATCGCCTATATCGTGGCCGTATTATTTTATCAAAGTTGTATGTTTTTAGCGCATCCGTTGTCTTCATTACTTTGGATTGCCGGAGGTGTGTTGACAATAATTCTAGGATTTTGGAGGATGCAAAAATGGGCAAGTCGAACTGTGGTGCGCAAGCATAAGCTTTTTCCAACACCGATGGTTATTCTGGGGCCATGAAAAAGGGGTCAGGTCTAACAAAATGTTTAACATTTTAGGTTAAACACTTTGTTAGACTGACCCCTTAGGGTTTATACCATTGCTTTTAACTGTTTTAAAGCGCGAGCTTTTACGACATTACGTGCTGGCTTGGCTTTAAACATCATTTCTTCGCCTGTAAAAGGATTAATTCCTTTTCTTGCCTTAGTGGCAGGCTTGTGAGTTACCGTAAGCTTAATAAGCCCAGGGATGGTAAATTGACCTGGTCCTTGTTTCTTTACGTGAGCTGAGATAATTGCTCTTAACTCATCAAATACAGCAGACACCTCTTTGCGTTGTAGACCAGTTCGGCCAGCAAGTGTTGTGAACAATTGCCCTTTGGTGAACGGTTTACTAACACTGGTGATTGGCGCGGTGCGGATAACCCGCAAAGTGCTCGATCGACTGGTACTCGAAGAAAGTTTAGGTTGTTTACGACCTTTCCCTTTCGTAGATGTTTTTTTCAGCATTCGGGCAGGGGATTTCTTCACTGCCTTCCTAGCGGTTGAACGAATGGTCTTGCGTTTAATCGCGGCCATATCATTTGCTCCTTAAGCATAAATAATGTAGAACAAAGTTACAGTTAGCACATTCCTAGTCAAACATCAAGGAAATTGGCTAAAAACTATATCTTTTGTCTTAAATTTGTTAATTTTTAACCAAAATTGGCTAAAACTGCCTTATTTAAGACCGAGCAATCCTATCGTAAGGTTGTTATCAAAGTCAATCTAGAAAAGTATAGATTTGGAGTTTTAGGGGTTTAACAGGGACTTTTCGACGTTTAGTTTTGAAGGGTTGCTCTAGTCTTGAAGGGGTCAAATCTTTA
>Ga0207154_1012_pt1 | contig 33128 bp, 30 predicted proteins | sample Alteio_BWMinHeat_28_FD_153576 | JGI IMG/M metagenome (GOLD analysis project Ga0207154, IMG submission 153576) | Enriched cells from forest soil in Barre Woods Harvard Forest LTER site, Petersham, Massachusetts, United States -... | ecosystem: Environmental > Terrestrial > Soil > Temperate forest >... | reverse complement strand
TTCTGCTAAAGAACAGCGTTAGCCAAATGGTTTATAAGCACGCTATTTCAACCGTTGTCCCAACGCGTAATGTGAAATTAACGCAAGGTGCACAAGACGAAAACGAAGAAGAAGAGTTCGAATCAGAAGAGCTGGGGAATATGTAGTTGATTGATCGGCCAGAAGGAGGTGAACGGGCAATCCTGGTACACCTCCATCTTCGGGACCCACATAACTCTTCCCATTTCCAAGAATTCCGAGAACTTGCTTTGTCTGCAGGAGCTGTTGTCGTTGGGACCGTTTCAACGACTCGGCTTGTCCCTGACAGTAAGTTTTTTATTGGCTCTGGGAAAGTAGAAGAACTTCGATCTTTAGTTTTGAATGAAAAGGCTGATCTGGTTTTGTTTGATCATGCCCTAACCCCTGCTCAAGAAAGAAATTTAGAACGAGAAATAAAATGTCGGGTCGTTGATCGCACTGGGCTTATTCTTGATATTTTTGCACAACGAGCTCGCACCTTTGAAGGTAAACTGCAGGTTGAGTTAGCTCAGCTGAAGTATCAATCCACCCGTTTAATACGCAGTTGGACACATTTAGAGCGTCAGAAAGGGGGAATTGGACTACGCGGCCCGGGTGAAACACAGCTGGAAGTGGATCGACGCTTAATTCGAGATCGCATCAAACATATTACGGCCCGCCTAGAAAAAGTACGTTTACAACGCGAACAAAGTCGTCAAGCTAGGCAAAAATCCGAGTTGCCGACGGTTTCTTTAGTGGGTTATACCAATGTCGGTAAATCGACACTCTTTAATGCGTTAACGGGCGCGGAAGTTTTTGTTGCCAACAAGTTATTTGCCACTCTAGATCCAACCTTGCGTGTGCTAGAATTGCCCCCATTAGGAAAGATAGTATTCGCCGATACTGTAGGATTTGTAAGTAAGTTACCTCATGATTTGGTTGAAGCCTTTCGGGCAACCCTTGAAGAGGTTAAGGACTCCGATTTACTTCTGCATATTATTGACGGGCATGATGAATCCAAGGATGATCGGATAAAGCAAGTTGAGGAAGTTTTACAAGAGATCGGAGCGCTCGGTGTCCCTCGGGTTGAAGTTTACAATAAAATTGACCTACTCCCCGAAAACCATCCGCGTAGCGAACGCGATCACACTGGGCTAATTCAACGCGTGTTTGTATCAGCCACTAAAAAAGCTGGGTTTGATTTGTTAATGGATGCCATTATCGAACGTTTAGGCAAGGAGATTATCAGTGGCGAGCTTTGTTTGACAGTACAGCAGACAAAGCAGAGAGCGATGCTTTATGAGATGGGGGCTGTGTTGAAAGAAACTTTAGTTGAAGAATCGGGAGAGAGTCGATTGCAAATAGCCCTTCCTAGGTATCGATGGCGAAAGCTAACGCTAAGTGATCCCACTTTGGAAGACTGTTGGATAAGCAGCTAGAGCTTAATGGATAAGCAGCTAGAGGTTAATAAACAGGTAGGTATAAAAAGGCAGGTATGAAAAGCAGGCAGATATGAAATATATGAAACCTTTGAAAGAGATTAAACTTTTGAAAGAGATTAAACCGATGAAATATATTAAACAGATAAAATATATGAGGCATCTCATGGCTTGGAATGAACCCGGTGGCAGTGGCACAGGCAAGGGAAATAATAATGGCAATAATCAAAATCCTTGGGGGCGAGGCAATCGAGAACAAGGTCCTCCGGATCTGGATCAAATCATCAAAAAATTCATTACTCGATTAAAGCAATTGACTCGTTCTCCCTCTGGTTTTGGTAAAGGATCGGGGAGCGGAGGATCAGGATCAGGTCGCGGGTTTAATGGAAAAGAAGATTTTAAATCTTGGGGCATCATTATTGGAAGTGTTGTTATTGTCCTTTATTTAGTGTCTGGGATTTATATTGTCGATCCCCCTGAACGTGCCGTTATCACGCGCTTTGGCAAATATGTACGTACAGAAGGACCCGGTCCTCATTGGGTGCCTCAATTTGTAGAAGCAAAAGAAATTGTTAATGTCGAACAAGTATCCACCAGCGATCACAGTGGACTGATGCTCACCCGGGATCGGAATATTGCTTCTGTCGGAGTTGCGGTGCAATATCGTATTGGAAGTGGTATCGACGATGTTCGATCATACTTATTTAATGTGGTGAATCCGATTCACAGTTTGAAAATGTCGGCAGAAAGTGCTTTAAGACAAGTGATTGGGCAATCGACCATGGATGAAGTGCTGACATTAAAACGTGCTGAAATTGCGATTGCCATTAAACAACAATTGATTGAAACCTTAAAAGGTTATCAAACAGGGATTGAAGTGATTGATGTGGCTATGCAATTTGCAAAAGCACCTGATGAAGTGCGGGCCGCCTTTGATGATGTGATTAAAGCCGCGGCAGACGAAGAACGATTGGTAAATCAGGCCCATGCCTACGAAAATGAAATTTTGCCCCGTGCCCGTGGAACGGTCGAACGCTTAAAAAATGAAGCCTTGGGGTATAAGCAAGAAACCGTTTTGTTAGCGGAAGGGTATGTGCAACGATTTAATTCAATTTTGCCCCAATATCAAAAGGCTCCAAAAGTGACTCAAACCCGATTATATTTAGAAACCATGGAACAAATTTTATCGCAGGTAAGTAAAGTCGTGGTGGATTCAAGTTTGGGCAACAATCTTATTTATTTGCCCTTAGATAAGATGATTCCACAGGTGGACAAAGACACTTCAAATCCAAACTCCGATTCTGGTTTGGGTTCATCGATGGGTTCCATCTCGGGTTCTTCATTGAACTCTTCACCTTCGTCATCTTCAACCTCTTCCTCTTCCTCGTATAATCCTGCGACTACAGGTTCGATGTATCAGAAGGAGAAAAACTCATGAAACAGTGGTTCACTCCAATCCTGATTGCCATTGCAGTGATAGTGGCCTTTATTGGCTCAACGCTTTTTACAGTGTATGAATCTGAACGCGCCATGATTGCCCGTCTAGGGGAATTGCGCATCGATTCTAAGACAGGTCAAACGCTCATCTTGGGTCCAGGTTTGCATGTTAAACTGCCATTTGTGGATACCTTGCATCGGTTTGATTCTCGATTGAACATGACGGAAATTCCTTCAGAACGAATCCTAACCAAAGATAAGGAATTATTAATGGTGGATTTATTTGTACAATGGAAAATTACTGATTTTGCCTTGTTTTATATTTCCACCTATGGTGCAAACGAGGGCTTAAGTAATCGCGATCGAGCAGAGCAGTTATTAAGACAAAATGTTAAGGGCGTGTTGCATTCAGAATTTGGACAAAGAACCTTGCCCAGTGTGGTTTCTGGTGAACGTAAGCAACTAATGGAAAAATTGGTTGAGCGCACCAATGAAAATGTTCGTGGTTACGGTATGCAAGTGGTGGATGTTCGGGTGAATCGAGTGGATTATCCACCGGAAGTCAACGATAAAGTGTTTGCGCGGATGATAAGCGAACGTCGACAAGTGGCCGTCGGGTTTAGAGCCAACGGAGAATCAAAAGCAGCCATTATCCGTGCCGATGCGGACAGAGAAGCGAGGGTGATGGTGGCAGAGGCCGAGAAAGAATCTGAACGCCTAAAAGGGGAAGGTGATGCGCAATCACTACAAATTTATGCCGAGAGTTATAGCAAATCCCCTGAATTTTTTGAATTTTATCGAAGTTTAGAAGCGTATCGAAAATCATTCCAAAACAAACAAGACATTTTGGTGTTAAAACCGGAGGGTGCTTTCTTCAAATATTTCCGGGGTAATGCCAATGTGAGTTCGAAGCCTGAAAATCATTAAACATGAGAAACCAAACATGAGTCGCCTTAAACATGAGAAACCTTAAACATGATAAGCCTTAAAGGTTAGGGGAGAAATTATGTGGCAAGATTTATTTGCAGCATTATCGTTAGTATTGGTAATTGAAGGAATGTTGCCTTTTTTAAAACCAGAAGCCTGGCGAAAAACTATTGGCCGAATTGCAGGTCAGCCCGATAATGCTCTGCGTATGATGGGTTTAATGAGTATGTTGGTGGGTGTGGCGTTATTGTATATGATTCGGCAGAATTAGGGTGTTAAGCGGTAAATAAGTTAATATTAATATGGTGCCGAGGAGAGGACTTGAACCTCCACGGAGTTTCCCCCACAAGTACCTGAAACTTGCGTGTATACCAATTTCACCACCTCGGCGTATGGGACAAGGGATAGGGGTCTACCCCATCACTATTAAAGGAATTTATCTAGACTGTATACAACAGTCAATGGTAACATAGGAACAATGAGTAAGAAAACAATCAAAAGAGATCCCTTTGCTGAACGCGAAGCGGCAAAATATGAACGACCGATCCCCTCTCGGGAATTTATCCTTGCGCATCTAAAACATCGTGGAAAACCCGCTATGTTTGATGAACTTATCATGGAATTGGAATTAAAAGACGATGAAGCGTTTGAGGCCCTACATCGTCGTCTTAGAGCCATGATACGGGATCAGGAACTTGAAAGAATGCGGGGGGGCTATTTTTGGCCCACCGGAAATCGAATCCTGATTAAAGGGCGCGTTCAACTTGAGAAAGGTAAAGGTAGAAAAACCTGGATAATCCCCGACGATGGATCTGCACGAATATTACTTTCTCCCCGTGATATGAACGCTGTATACCAAGGGAATCATGTAGTTGTTTCAGTGATTGATTTGGAACTTCCTGAAAAACATCATCGGGAAGGAAATTTAATTGAAATTTTAGAACAAGATCGATTGGTGGTCACAGGACGGTTTGTACAAGAACAAGGAATCGCCTGTGTTATTCCTCACGGCAAAGAGTTTACTCAGGATATTTTAATCCCTCCTGGAAAAGAAAAGGGTGCCAAAGACGGTTATATCGTGGTAGTTGAAATTATTCGCACCCCCGGCCGCTGGTCCGAGTCCATCGGTGAAGTCTTAGAAGTGTTAGGGCATGAAAATACGGCTGGCATTGAAATTCAAGCAACCACCCGTGCATATGGGTTACCTGAAGAATGGCCACAGATCGTTTTAAAGGAAATTAAAGGATTAACCGAAGAAGTTCCAGAAGATGCTAAGCAAAATCGTTTAGATCTTCGTCATCTACCGTTAGTAACCATTGATGGTGAGGATGCCAGGGATTTTGATGATGCAGTGTATTGTGAACCTACGAGTTCGGGAGGATGGCGTTTATATGTCGCCATTGCCGACGTAAGCCACTATGTAAAGCCGCATTCTGCGCTCGATCTCCATGCCAAAGAACGTGGAAATTCCGTCTATTTTCCAGGCAAAGTGATCCCAATGTTGCCAGAAGTATTATCCAATGGCCTATGTTCTTTAAATCCTGAAATGGATCGTTTATGTTTAGTCTGCATATTAAACATCACCAACAGTGGTCGACTCAGTCGTTATGAATTTCATGAAGCCGTGATGCGATCGGCGGCTCGTCTTACCTATACCAAAGTGGCTGCCTTGCTGAGTGGTAAAACAGAAGTCTTGGAAAAACCCTATCAATTTGTGATACCTCATTTGCAAGAACTGTATCGATTGTATCAAGCTCTAAGAGTAGAGCGTGAGGAACGCGGTGCCATTGAATTTGAAACCATCGAAACTCGAGTTATTTTTGGGAAAAATGGTAAGATCAGTCAAATCATTCCTGTGCATCGCAATGAAGCCCATCGAATTATTGAAGAATGTATGTTATGTGCCAATGTGGCCACAGCCCGCTTTTTGAAAAAAAATAAATTGCCCGGTTTGTATCGTATTCACGAAGGACCTGCAGAAGATAAATTAGCCGATTTAAGAACGTTTTTAGGGGAATTGGGTTTATCATTGGGCGGTGGAAAAACACCAAAGTCCTTGGACTATGCACGCCTGTTACGATCAATTCAAGACCGTAACGATGCCAACATCATTCAAACCGTGTTGCTTCGATCCTTAAGCCAGGCGGTTTATTCGCCTGATAATGTAGGACATTTCGGGTTGGCTTATCCCGCCTATACGCACTTTACTTCACCCATTCGGCGCTATCCGGATTTATTAGTCCATCGCCAGATCCGCACGGTATTAAGAGGGGAATGGACTGCAAAAGAGCAAAAACATTCTGAAAGTGAAGAAGCACAAGAAGCGTTGATTGCTTTGGGGAATCATACCTCCATGACCGAGCGTCGTGCGGATGAAGCCACACGCGATGCCTTGCGTTGGCTTAAATGTGAATACATGTTGAAACATATCGGCGATGTTTTTGATGGCGTTATTTCGGGGGTGACCCGTTTTGGCTTTTTTGTTGAATTAAAAGAGATTTATATTGATGGTCTAGTCCATGTCATCACCCTACGAAACGATTATTATTTCTTCGATGCAACCCATCATCGTTTGGTCGGAGAACGTTCAGGAATTATCTTTAGACTGGGCGATTCTGTAAAAGTACGAGTGACTAAAGTCGATCCTGATCAACGTAAAATTGATTTTGAATTAATGGAGACTCTGGCGGGTACGAAAAAACAACGTCAAAAGGAAGGAGCCGAACAACGACGTCGAATTAAACGTCGAGACGAAGCCGGGAGGGAACCAAGGAAGGGGCAAAGGAAAGTTCAAAAGAAAGGACAAAGCAAAGAGCAAAGCAAGAGACAAAGCCAAGAGCAAAGCAAGGGACAAAGCCAAGACACACAACCAAAATCTGAACAATTTCAAAAAAAAGCAACCCCCAAAAATCTTAGTAAAGAGGATAAGAGTAGTCAGGAACCGAAACGTAAACGAAGACATCGGAAAAAGAAGCGGAAATCGATGTAATTATGATAGGATCGCAAAAATGCGTAATGAACTCATTTATGGAATTCATGTCATTCGAAGTCTTTTAAAAAACACCCCTGAACGTATTCTTGAAATAGAATTATCCGTTGATCGTAACGATAAACGTATTCTTGAATTGAAAGAACTTGCTGAAAATCATGGGATTGCGGTCCATCCTCTTTCTAAGAAGACATTAGCAAATCTGGGAGAAGACTCAGTTCATCAACAGGCGGTCGCTAAAGTGCGCCCCATGCCTTCTTTGAATGAAAATGATTTGATCGATTTGATTGAAAAAAGTAAGAAGCCGCCCCTGTTTTTGATTCTTGAACATGTACAAGACCCCCATAATCTAGGGGCTTGTTTACGAACCGCAGATGCGGCAGGGGTTCAAGCCGTTATTATTCCCAAAACTCGATCAGCACATCTTACTCCTTTAGTGCGTAAAGTGGCCTCTGGTGCGGCAGAAACAGTTCCCTGCATTGAAGTTACAAATTTGGTACGATGTATCGAAGATTTAAAGCAACATGGCATTTGGGTGATGGGAGCCATGGGTGAAGCTCGACAATCTTTGTACGAAACTGATCTTCGTATTCCTTTGGCCTTCGTTTTGGGGGGGGAAGAAAAAGGATTGCGAAGATTGACGGCAGAATCTTGCGATGTTTTAGTTAAGATCCCCATGTTTGGATCCATCGAAAGCTTAAATGTCTCAGTGGCAGCCGCGGTCTGTTTATACGAGGCATTACGACAACGAGGAGCTAAAGAAGTATGAAAGTGTACTCGAAAATAGTTTCAATACAAATAGGCCCATTGACTTGTCTTTGTAATGTTTTAATTTTGCCTTTATTGCTCATAATCTTATATTCCCCATTACTGATTGCGGATGAATTACAATCAGGCTTAACCTATAAAAAATATTCAATATCTGACACCGAAGCAGACCAACAAATTATTCACGTATTAACCATTGATCCCAAACAATTTACCCTAAAATCGGTGCATGCCAAAGATGGTGTTTTAGGAACGGCAACGGTTGAATCACTGGCTCGACGATATAATGCCGTCGCTGCAATCAATGGTGGATTTTTTCGCATGGGCGAAAAATTAGATGGCACCCCTGCGGGGATCTTAAAAATCGACGGTCGTTGGTTTGGGTTAGCCTATAAGACTCGCGGGGCTCTGGGTTGGTCGAATTCAGAATTAAGTACCAATGCAAATGCTAATCCCAATTCCAATTCAAACAGTGCGTCCAACACAAATTCAAAAAGAAGTTCGAATCTTCGCGATAAGAACCTTCAGGACAAAATCTTGATGGATCGAATACAAACTAAAACCAACTTAGAAATTGGACAGAAAAAATTTAAGGTCTATGGCATTAATCAACCTGGGGTGGTTAGTCGTGCTATTCTGTATACCAGCGCATATGGCGCTACCACGGATTCTCCACCAGGCGCAATGGATATTATCATTCAAAACGATAAAGTGACCGACGTTGTTCCCGCGGGCAAAACACCCATACCACTGGATGGCTATGTTTATTCCATTGGACCCAAAGTCCCACGAGTGGAATTTAAAATTGCAAAAGGTGATCCAGTTAAACTTGAAATTAAAATTTTACCTTCAATTAATAAACGAGCAAGTTCTACTTGGCAATCGTTAGATAATATTGTCGGGGGCATTCCATTGCTCATTGAAAACGGTCGAATACTAAAAGATTTAACTTCAGAAAATATCTCTTCTGTCTTTATCGATAGACGCCATGCACGAACCGCCTTTGGGGTTTTAAAAAATGGTCATTGGGTATTTGCAGTGGTCGAGAAAAGCCAAAGTTCGGGCAGTCTTGGCATGACTCTCCCTGAACTCTCTGCTTTTCTACATAGATTAGGATGTCGGCATGCTGTAAACCTGGATGGGGGTACTTCATCAACCCTCTTTGCCAATAACAAAGTTATTAATGTCCCCCAAGGTGAGATTGATGAGAATTTGAGGATTCCAGTGGCAAGAGAAATTGCCGATGCGCTGTTGATTTTGCCAAGAGCCAAGAGTTAATTAATCACGCATTTTGTTTGTCAATCGCTATGCCTATAATTTCCTCTAGTTTTGTTAGAATCCAAGAACAGTCTTTAAAGAGTTCTTTTCTAGATTTGGTTTCTTCGTATAATTCTTCAGGATCTTGTTCAGTTCGACCATTTAATTTCGATTTAAATAATTTGATATTTAATTTATCATCTTCAATAATTATCTTTGCAATATAACCATATCTAAAAGACGTTGGTCTGTTAGGTATGACTGCGGGTGGAAGAATTTCTAGAGAGATGATGGGGTCATGTCGTTACTTGTTATGCAGTCATTGTAACAAGTAACGACATGGCCCCAGAGGGCCCATTTGATGCATAATACCCATATTGGGTACGATAATACCCAATATGGGTACGATTAGGGATTAAACGCAGTTTTTCAGAAATACAGCAAAAAATCCCCTAACTCCCCAATGTATCAAAAAATACTATACCAAAAAATACGAAGAGGCTAAGGGATATTGTTTTTTCGGGAACGGGCTCCCTGCCCTTCCGAACCAGGGCCATCCCTGGGTTCGAATCCCTCAAAAACAATATCCCTTATCCTCTTCTGCTCCTTGCCAAGAATTTTGAACTTGGATGATGGGGGCATGTCGTTACTTGTTATTTTGCAGTCGTTGTAACAAGTAACGACATGACCCCAGAGGGCCCTGAGTAATAATTGAGTTCAAAGAAGTCGGTTATTTAAAAATAGTGGTTTAGTTTATGAAAAATAAAAATTTGGGTTCGGCTTTGATAAATAATTACAGGAAGAAAACCTATATGCTGAAGATGAAAAGAAAGCCAATAAACGGGTAAGAGCGTAGATTTCTCACAATAAATCAATTAATATATTATTGTTAAGAATCTGTTTCAACCTATTATAGGTTTCTTTGTCTTTGCAAAAGACTTTTTCAATTGCAGTTTCATTTCCTTCTTTCGAAATAATATCATATAAAAGATATTGTGGGCGGTTGCCAGAATATTCTTGGGCTGTTATTCTCCTTATGTCATGGTTGCTAACTTTATGCATAAGATTTGTTGTTCCTAAATCAGAAGGTTCCTTTAAAAAAACGATAAATCTGATTTCATTTTCAAGTGAACAGAAATTTGGTTTATAGCTATCAAGGTATAACACATCAAGATAATCTTCTTTTTCCTTTATTTTATTTTTAAAGGTTTCTTCTTCATACAACATATGAAGTATTCTAAATTCCGAAATTCTTTCTCCATTTATTGACTGAGAACCGTGGGATTTATACGGAAATTTTGTATAATCAAATTTAATAATAACACCTTGGTTGTTGTCTGCGTAATATTTCCATAAATAATCATTTTGAATAGCGATGTTTTCATTTTTATCTTTCGAGAAACATATCATATATGATTTTTCGCGATAATTCATATTTTTATTAATTACATCTTGATCATTATTGCATCCAAATTTTTCATATAGAAATTCTCTCTCTGTTTTTAATAAATTCTTCAAAGTCGCTTCAAGAGCCATAGTTTCAATAGTCACATTTTTTAAAGAATTACATTTTGTTAATATTAATTTACCTGTCGCTAGTATTTTATAGAAATTTTCTAATGAAGTGAAATGATAATATGGTATCATGTTTTCACCCCAAACTAGTGTTTGTTTATGCATAATTAGTCTCCTGTTGAAGCTTAATCTTAAGTAGGCACTTAGGTTCATAATTTTTGGCAGAGCGCAGAAGAGGATAAGGGATATTGTTTTTGAGGGATTCGAACCTTTGGTCAGGCCCTGGTTCCGCCTACGCGAGACGCTTCGGCGGACTTAGGTGTTGAACCAGCCGTAGCTTTAGCGAAGGCTGGTCGGAAGGGCAGGAAGCCCGTTCCCGAAAAAACAATAGATATTTATATAGTCCTATATCAAAAGAAGACCTACAGAACACTTATTTAGTGTTATAGCACAAAACGTAGGTCAAATGAATAACTTAAAAAATTTTATTAATAATATTGGAAAACTGTAATAAATATTTGGCATTTGTTTTGACAATACCCATTTTGGGTACGATAATACCCAATATGGGTACGATTAAAGGTTTAAATCCACTTTTTTCAGAAATACAGCAAAAAATACTTACTATACTGTATTTAAATCCAGACAAGGATTTTTATACAAATGAAATCATCCGATATGTCAAAGCAGGAACAGGGGCGACTCAACGAGAGTTAGAGAAATTTGTGCATGCCGGGTTGATAACGGTTAAAAAAGTAGGTAATCAAAAACGTTATCAAGCCAATGCCCAATTACCTTATTACAAGGACTTAAGGAGCATTGTACTTAAAACCTTTGGTCTATTAGACATAATAGTTGAAGAGCTTCGGCCTTTACTAGAAAATAAAATTAAGTTTGCTTTTGTTTATGGTTCGTTTGCAAAACAAATGGATTCAGAAAGCAGTGATATTGATTTAATGCTAATTGGGGATGATTTATCGTATGCGGATATATTTCAATCTATAGAAAAAATGGAGACAATCTTAGAACGAAAAATTAATCCTTCTTTATATTCACCTTCTGAATGGCAACGTAAATATAATGAAGGTAATAATTTCGTAAGAAAAGTAACAGAACAATCTAAAATCTTTTTGAAGGGGTCTCAGAATGAGCTTGAAAAACTTAGATAATCTCGTAAAAACCGGACAATTAAAATTAGAGTCATTTAATAAACAAGAATTTGCAGGTATGGTTACCTCTGGAAAAGCACGATTAAAAGATGCCGAAAATCAAACACTCTCGTTAGAAAGTCGTTTTGATTTGGCATATGGGGCTGCCCACGCCCTTTCATTGGCAGCATTACGCTGGCATGGATATCGATCAAATCATCGGTATATAGTATTTCAAGTCTTACCTTATACTCTTGGGTTGAGTTCTGAAATGTGTCGAATATTATCAAAGTGCCATGATCGTCGGAATCTTGCTGAATATGAAGGACACCTAGAGGTAGAAGAGCAGCTTTTAAAGGATTTAATAAAAGTCACACATAATGTATTAGCTAACCTTACACAATATGCAGAGAATATTTGATATGATTCCTTCTTTTAAACTTGTTAATTTTGAAAAAAATTATGATGTTTTTTTGAGATTTAGGAAATGTGCGCACCTTGAACTTAAAGGTTCCTTTGATATTTCTGAGGACACCTTGCAAAATTATATTAAAAAAAATATTGAAATTTTTGGTGAAGAGGCTTTCATTCATATGTTTATAAAAAATGAAATTATAGGCCAAATAGAAATGAGCATAAAAGAAGATAAAGGATATGTGTGCTTTTTTTATGTTGACACACAGTATCGATCCAAAGGATATTTTAAGTTTATGCATGCCAAAATGATGAACATCATGAAACATAAGAAAATTGATTCTGTAATACTTTCAACACCATTTTCGAATAAAGATACTATCAAAATATATGAAAAATATGGATGGAAGTTTTTTGGACAAGATAAGAGAAAAGGAAAAGAAGGCATGATCCTTTTCAAATTACTTCTCCAGTCTTAAAATAATAGGGATTGCCTTTTTCAAATAAAACATTACATATTGAGTTTTAATGAATGCAAAGATGATATTGCTTAATCAATAAATTGGAACTGAGTATGATAAATAATTAATGTTCCAAGAAAAATTCATTTTGTTGTATAAAACGTCGCACTTTAATTTTTTTTAAATTTTGTTTTGCATGCCATAAGTCATACTGCATTTGCAGGGTTAACCAACTTTCAGGTGATCCGCCGAAAGCTAAGGATAGTCGAATTGACATTTCAGGAGAAACACCTGATCGGCCATTTAAAATAGATGATAATGTTTTTCGAGAAATTTTCATGGCCCTGGCAGCACTAGTGATAGAAAGATCCAAAGGGATAAGGCAGAATTCTCGAATAATTTCTCCAGGATGGGCTGGGTTGTGCATATTCATAAAAAATTTATCTCCAAATTAATGGTAATCCAAATAGTCAACGTTATACACATCTGAATTAATGAACATAAATGTGATTCTCCAATTTCCATTGACTGAAACAGAATACAGATCTTTCCATTTTCCTTGTAAACGATGTAACTTAAGACCTGGAAGTCTCATATCTTCCGGATGGCTGCTGACATTTAATCGTGTTAATACCAATCTAATACGTTCAATATGGTTTGTATTAATGCCTCGTGCGCACCCCTTCTCAAAGAAATTTTTTAAACCCTTATGGATAAAGCTCTTTATCATAAAGAGTAACCTATAACTTCACAGTTGTCAACTTATTTTAAAGCATTGAAAAGGAATGTAAATCGGTTATTTATCGGATATTTATCAAGACTTAAACTAAGTAACACTAATTTCATAATAATTTTGTTATTAATGTCTCTCAAGGGGAGATTGATGTGCACTCCGGTGGCGCGAGAATTGCCGATGCATTGTTGACTTTCCCTTACGAGGCTGGTATCTTAGCTAAATCAACGGTTATCTTCAAATTGAAGGAAAAAAATGAAACTTCCTATTGGTTTAAGTAATTTTCGAGAAATCATCGAAGGGGGATATGATTTTATCGATAAAAGCTTATTTATTCAGGATGTATTGAACGATACTCAAGTGATCTTAATTACTCGACCTCGCCGTTTTGGAAAAACTCTAAATTTATCCATCCTAAAGTATTTTTTTTCAATGGAGGAGGGCGAAGCTAACAAAATTTTGTTCAAAGGTTTAAAAATTTCACAGGCAAAACCAGATATTTTAAGACATCAAAGTAAGTATCCTGTTATATTGTTAAGCTTTAAAGATATCAAAGATACAAATTTTAATGTTGTATATCAGAAAACAAATGAATTAATTATTCGTTTGTACGACGAATTTTCCTATTTACAAGAAAGCAGCTTGCTTTCAGAACAACAAAAAGAATTTATTAAAATCATATTAAATCGGAAAGCAAATCAAGCACAGCTAGAAAGCGCTTTACAAGTTTTAACACATTGCCTATCTAAACATCATGGAGTTAACCCAATTATACTCATTGATGAATATGATACCCCCATTCAACAAGGTAGAATGTATGGATATTATGATGAAATCATTCGTTTTTTTAGAAACGTGCTTGGGATGGCATTAAAAGACAATCCTTATTTATTTAAAGCTGTTTTAACTGGCATTTTACGTGTCTCGAAAGAAAGCTTATTTTCTGATCTGAATAATTTAGAAGTATATCCACTAATGAGATCTGAATATAGCGCCTATTTTGGGTTTACAGAAGACGAGGTGGGTGCATTGTTGCGTAAGGCAGCTTTATTAGATTATGCCGCTGCAATTAAACATTGGTATAATGGTTATCAAATAGGCGAGACGGTTATTTATAATCCTTGGTCAATTATTAATTGCATCAAACAGAAAGGGGAATTACAGCCTTACTGGGTTAATACCAGCGATAATAGTCTAATTAAGGATTTATTGATTCATTCCAGTGCAGACTTTAAAACCCAATTTGAATTATTGTTGCAAGATATTCCAATAGAAACAGTCATAGATGATCATTTAGTATTCCAATATTTAAATTCGAATGAGGTCGCCATTTGGACTTTATTTTTGATGGCGGGGTATCTTAGAATTGTTAAACAGCGAAGAACTGAACAAGGTTTGTTCTGTATTGTTGCCATCCCCAATCGCGAGGTAAGAAGTCTTTATCGTCGCATTATTGAAACCTGGCTTTCAGATGGACGAGCTTTAAATTGGTACAATCAATTTTTAGAAGAGTTATTGAGCGGGAATGTGCCTCGAGCACAAAAATATTTAAATGATATTTTGCTTCAAGTGGTGAGTGTTCATGACATTGCTCGAGAACCTGAAGCATTTTATCATGGCTTAATGCTTGGATTAACGGCGAGCATTTATAATGAATACGAAATTAAATCAAATAGAGAAAGTGGGTTTGGTTTTTACGACATTATGATTATACCAAAGGATATTAAAAAGTTAGGGATAGTCATTGAACTTAAAGTATCTGACGAAGGGCAATTGGAAAAAACAGCCCAAGCTGCATTGAAGCAAATCACAGATAAGCAATATACCTCTGAGCTTTCTTCTAGAGGGGTTAAAAGCACTTTGTTAATAGGGATTGCTTTTTCAGGCAAACGATTGCATATTGAGTTTCAACGAATATGACTAAGGTTATTATGAGATGATGGGGTCATGTCGTTACTTGTTATTGTGCAGTCGTTGTAACAAGTAACGACATGGCCCCAGAGGGCCTTCGTCTAGGGACTAAAATTCCGTCTTCCTAACTTCCCGTGCCATTTTATCCAAAACCCCATTTACAAATTTATAGCTTTCATTGGCTCCAAAGGTTTTGCATAATACTAAAGCTTCATTAATAATAACTCGATAAGGAATTTCCAACCGTTCTTTTAATTCATAACCCGCAATACGTAATAATGTAATTTCAATGGGACCCAATTCTTCGAGCTTTCGGGAGAGAAAGGGTTGCATAAATTCATCGAGTGCATCCACCTGTTTAGGAATAGCATGAAGCAAGGTTAAAAAATAGTCTTTATCAAACACTTCTTCTGTATGCTGGGAAAGTGTAAATTCTTCAATATCGCTAATGGGATTTTGTGTCATCTCCCAACTGTATAAAGCTTGCATGGCAATACGACGCGCTTTTTTGCGACCAGCAATATTAGGCTTGCTTGGATTATTCATGGCCAACAGTTTCTGTTAGATTTTTTTCAGTCCCTACGCTGGCATCGAGTTCTTCTGTCTCATCCGTTTGTAAACGTTTAATTTCTTGTTGAAATTCTCCAATGTCCTGGAAGCGACGATAGACAGAAGCAAAACGAAGATAGGCAACTTCATCCAGGGCACGAAGTTCTGCCATTACCCATTCCCCTAGAATTCGGGTTTCAATTTCAGCTTCACCGCTGGCACGTAAACGCTGTTTGATGCGATTAATGGCGGCGTCAACATTTTCAGTTTTCACAGGGCGCTTTTCTAAAGCACGCAAAATCCCCGCTCGAAGTTTATCTTCACGGAATTGTACGCAACTGCCATCACGCTTTACTAAACGTGGCAAGGAGAGCTCAATGACCTCATACGTGGTAAACCGTTCGGCACAACTGATGCATTCTCGTCTTCGACGAACTTCGTCTCCCTCGCCCGCTAAACGAGAATCGATAACTTTAGTATCTTGAGCACGACAGAAAGGGCACAGCATTATTCGTACACCGGAAAACGTTTACACAAATCTAACACTTGAGCTTTAACTCTGGCAATAAGTTCGGCATTGTTAAGGTCGTCTAAAATATCACACACCCATTGGGTGACCTGAGCAATTTCAGCTTCACGAAACCCTCGAGTGGTGACCGCAGGGCTACCCAATCGAAGGCCACTGGTAACAAAGGGAGATCGAGGATCGTTAGGAACAGCATTTTTATTGACCGTAATATTTGCCAACCCTAAGGCGGCTTCGGCATCTTTACCGGTTATATTTTTATCTATTAAATCAACCAAAAATAAATGATTGTCGGTTCCACCCGAAACAATTTTATAACCCCGCTTCATCATTCCTTCAGCAAAGAGTTGTGCATTTTTAACGACTTGTTTTTGATATTCTTTAAATTCGGGGGATAAAGCTTCTTTAAAGGCAACGGCTTTGGCCGCGATCACATGCATCAAAGGCCCGCCTTGTAATCCTGGAAAAACTTGTGAATTTAATTTCTTTTCGATGTCGGGATTATGTTTAGCCAAAATAAAACCACTGCGTGGGCCGCGTAAGGTTTTATGGGTGGTGCTGGTGGTCACATCGGCAATTTGAACTGGAGACGGGTAAACGCCTGCCGCAATTAATCCGGCCACATGGGCCATATCAACCACAAAATAAGCGCCAACGCTGTCTGCAATTTTTCTAAAACGATTCCAGTCAACTTTTCGAGAATAGGCAGAAAATCCTGCCATAATTAATTTTGGCTTGTGTTCGTTCGCTAAACGTTCAACTTCATTAAAATCAATTTCGCCCGTCTTTGGATCGGTACCGTATTGAAAGGCGTGGTAAAGTTTCCCAGAAAAATTGACCGGCGAACCATGCGTTAAGTGTCCACCGTGGGCTAGGCTCATGCCAAGAATAGTATCCCCAGGATTTAATAAGGCCATATAAACGGCAGCATTGGCTTGGGAGCCCGAATGAGGTTGAACATTCGCATAATCTGCGCCAAATAATTCTTTTACTCGATCGATAGCAAGTTGTTCGGCAATATCCACATACTCACAGCCGCCATAGTAACGTTTATGGGGGTACCCTTCGGCGTATTTATTGGTAAGCACCGACCCTTGAGCTTCCAGAACCCTGGGGCTGGTATAGTTTTCCGAGGCGATGAGTTCGAGGTGATCTTCCTGACGACGGAGCTCATTTTGCATGGCGGACCAAAGTTCAGGATCAAAATCGGCAATTTTCATTGTTCGGCTGTACCCCATTTAAGCCCTCGATGTGGATGTTAAAGAACAAGCATGTATTCTAGCAAAAAGTGTTGCGGGTCTCTATGGGTAATTAATATTAAAATATAAGTTTGTTGACTAGTGTTTTGTGGATCTTCCATTCTATATTAATGACAAAAATGTATTATTTAATATTTAGCGTATCATTATTACCTTAACACCTATTTCTAATGAATTCCAAATTTTATCGGCGGTAATAACGGGTAATTTCTTTATTATTCCTAAACTAAGGCAAGCTCTATCACCAAACGATAAACCATATTTTTTCGTTTTTGACTTTAATTTTGCTGTCTCATAGGCGTGTTGTTCATCAAATGGTATTATATTCGTAATTAATTTTCCTAAAATTGTTTCTATCTCTGTTTCTGGTATCAAAATATCGTGTAATATGCCGGCTACTTCAGAAATATTAACTGAAGAAATACAAGATTTATTTATGTATTGCTCGACTTGATCACACCCTTTTTCACTATTGATTAATGCAATTAAAGCCGAGGCATCTAAAACAAATTCACTCACGATCGGATTCCTCTCTCCTTTCCGCGATCAAGGCGTCCGTCAGAGACAAATCCTTTTTATTATATTTTTTTACTAATTGTTGTACCTCGCGTATCGCTTTTTTCATTGGCTTTATGTGTATCTCCCCGCCTTTAGCGGTTAGAATTAATTCTTCTCCTTCTTCAATATGAACAAGCCTTCTGATGGCGATAGGGATTAATACCCTGCCTCCAGCAGTTAAAGTGGATCTTGCTTCTAACATAGGTTCCTCCAAATAATGACATTTTTAAAAGAAATGTCATATTTAATATATATGTCACATTTTAAAAAATGTCAACAATGAAATTATTGTCATAATTTTGAGGATAAAAATTAAATCTATTAAAAACAATAGCTTAAAATCGGAATCATTTATTGTTATTCGATTGAATACCGTTTAATACATTATACAATTATGTGTAGATAAACAGTTATTAATTCTAAAAATCAATAATCGTCATTCTGCAACTGAACTGATCTGAACTTTTAATGATATCTAATAGTCGAAAATATTAAACAATGATGAAAGCCTGTTGTTTTGAACCAATTGATAGAGAAATAGTGGTTGGGGTTTAAAAATTAAATAAGTTGAGAACCAATGCGGGGATGAGAGGAAGATATATGTTATCAGAAGAAGAGCTAAAGAGTTTTGAAGAACGGTTAAATAAAGCAAGACATGAAGGTTCTGATTCTCAATTGAAAGAAGTAATTAATGACTTAAAACCATTTTTAATCAGTGAAGAAAAACGTTTGGAGGAATTATATCTTGCTAGTATTAAAAAAGTAAAAGAAGCAACAAAAGCTGATGCAGAAGAATTATCAAAACTGCGAGATGAGTTGGCTAACAGAAAAAATGTCGATTTAATTGACAATTTAATGAAACAACGTAGAATTTCAGAGCTAGTAGAAAATATAGAAAAAGTGAATCAAAAGAATAAATTGGGAGAAATAGAAGATAGATTAGGTAATGTGAGGAAAGGTATCAATTTTTTTCAAGGGTATACACACAAAATAGAACAATTTGATAAGAAGATCGAATTTATTCAGGATCAAATTAATGGCATGAGAAAAGAAAATGCGATTGCTTCAGCAGAAGCTGATGCAGCAGCAGGGCCTAATGTAAGGGGTGCTGCTAATGTTGAGTCTAAAAAAGCACCGCTTTCATATTTTGAAACGATTATCGATAATTTTCTAGATGGTCTTATGGAGGCTCTTCGTTCCATTGCATCCATAGGGATTTGGGAAACATTAAAGAAAGTGATCAATCGTGTATTTTCTAAACAAGAATCTGATACTAGTACTGATACTAATACAGCTCCGCGAGAACCTCAATCTGGTTCGGGTCAAGAGCGAAGAGCCCAAGCTGCGAAAGGTGCGAGCCCTCCTCCTCCGCCTCCAGAATCATCGGTCCCTTCTCTTACAACAGGTTTTGACGCAAAAGCCGCGAAGGATGGGCCGTTAAAAAGTGATGCGGGAGTGGGGCCTGGAAAAGATGCTGAGGTTGCGCCTCCACCTCCTCCTCGGCCTCCATCTTCTTCTCCTCCTAAAGATAACGCACCACGTCCTTAAATAAAAAACTCATTGTGTAGTACTACACATGGTGGGAGTGTCTTAAACCATGGAAGAGTTCCGGATTGCTTTCTCGGGGACGGGCTCCTGCCCTCGGCGCTCGTGACAGCCTCCCTACTCGCGACGCCCCTCGAAAGCAATCCTGCACTCTTCCTTTTGCTCATCAGTCACGTGCGTGCTTGTCGTGTTACATCAATTTTTTAGTACTGAATATAAAACTTACTAGTGAAGAAAAATTTTGTTTAGACTGGATCCCAGCTTTCTTCTGGGATCTAAGGTATCCCCACGAATTTCGATTCGTCATCCCCGCGGAAGCGGGGATCCAGGCTAAATATAGCTTTTTTGTCTGGATCCCCGCTTCCGCGGGGATGACGTATTTCATTGTGTTATCTTAAATCAATAATTACTACTTTTATAGTGGTTTCATCAAGATACAAAAGAATTCGTGGGGATACCTCAGTCTGGGATGACGAGTCGAAATTTGTAATACTTCTAATAAAGAGTTCTTTAAAATGTATTCTAAATTGATTGATGAAATAATAATTGCGTAGAACTTCCATGCGTATTATGGCGCAAAGGAAGGGGGTCCGGGTTGTTTTCGAGGGGCGTCGCGACCAGGGATGTGTTGGGAGCGCCGAGGGCAGGAGCCCGTCCCCGAGAAAACAACCCGGACCTCCTTCCATTGGATTAAGAAAAACTATCGCGTGAAAATACACTAGAGATAAATTAGGAATTATAAACAAGTCAAGTATTCACAAAGTCGCAAGGATTAAACACTTAACCTATTTTTGCGCTAACGCCTTCGTCAACTCCGGCAAGATCTCGAACAAATCGCCCACCAAACCATAGTCCGCCACTTGAAAAATCGGAGCCTCAGAATCTTTGTTAATGGCAACAATGACTTTGCTGTCTTTCATGCCTGCTAAATGTTGAATGGCGCCGGAAATACCAACGGCAATATAGAGCGCGGGAGCTACAACTTTTCCGGTTTGACCGACTTGATAATCATTGGGAACAAAACCTGCGTCCACAGCGGCACGAGATGCCCCGATGGCAGCGCCTAAGGTATCCGCCAGCGATTCTAACAATTTAAAATTTTCTTTACTTTGTAATCCTCGCCCCCCGGAGACCACAATGTGTGCTGCTGATAATTCAGGCCTTGAGGTGGGGCTTGATTCAGTACGAATAAAGCTTGAGCGTTTAAGATCCTCGGTTGCAGGAATTCGTATAATGGGTGCTATGGGTTCTGTTGTAGTTGGGGTTTCTTTTGTTAGTGGCGCAGCAGATTCAAATGCAATAGTTCGGATGGTTAGAACTTTAATAGGATCCAAAGACTGCACCGTTTCCAGGGCATTTCCCGCATAAATAGGATGAACAAAAGTATCATTGGAAATGATTTGAATAACATCGGAAATTTGTGAAACGTTAAGCAATGCGGCAAGTCGTGGTAAAATATTTTTTCCATAGGTAGTCGAGGGAGCAATAATATATTTGCATTGAGATGATTTGGCCACTTCAAGAAGCAGTGGCACAATGTTTTCGGCTAATCCATGCTCGTAGTGGGCCGCCTCGGCTAATAAGACTTGTTCAACCCCTTCCAATTGCGAAGCTTGTTGTGCAACCTTTTCGCAGGCCTTGCCGGCCACTAGAATCGTAACCTTTCCTTTCTCATTTTTTTCTTGACTATTCAATTGACCTGCGGCAGAAACAGTATTCGCGGTGACACTCTTCAGTGTGTGGTTATCGTGTTCAGCCAATACTAATGTTTCAAACGGAGAAAAATTCATATTCATGCTCATCATAACACCTTTGCTTCATTTTTTAATTTTTCCACCAATTCCTGAACATCCTTTACCATAACTCCGGTTCGATGCATTTTAGGGGCTTCTACTTTCAAAGTTTTAGTATGAGGATTTAAATCAAGGGCCGAGTCACTTAATTCTGCCGCAGAAACAACCGTTAAAGGCTTGCTTTTTGCTTTCATCACATTTGGCAAGGAAATATAACGGGGTGTGTTGAGGCGTAAATCAGCGGTCAGCACGGCAGGCAATTGTAAATTTAAAACTTCTAATCCGCCATCAATTTCTCGGGTGACTTCCACAATGAGAAGATTACTGTTGTTGTCTGTTTTGTCTGTCGTATCCGCTTTAAAAGTAACTTTGGAAACATTGGTTCCTTGTGCCCAGCCCAATAATCCCGCCAACATTTGCCCCGTTTGATTGCAATCATCATCAATGGCTTGTTTACCTAACCACACCAAAGAGCATTGTTCTTGTTCGACAATACTTTTAAGTATTTTCGCAACGTTGAGGGGTTCAATGTAGGATCCCACCTTAACCAGCAGCGCACGATCCGCGCCACGAGCCAGTGCAGCACGCAATGTTTCTTGACAAGACTCATTTCCGACGGAGACGGCAAGAATTTCCGAAACCGTGCCTGCCTCTTTTAAACGTACAGCTTCTTCAAGCGCGATTTCGTCAAAGGGGTTCATGGACATTTTGACATGTTCAGTGTCAACCCCACTGCCATCCAATTTGACGCGAATCTTAACATTAAAATCAATGACGCGTTTCACCGCCACCAAACATTTCATGAGATCTCCAGTTTGTAATCAACTTAAAGTAATCTAAAGCAATTTGGTTCAAGTCGTCTGTGTATAGACCCTTGTCTTTATAGTTTAGATTTTTTTGGCAAACATAGATAATATTACCAGAGGACTGGGTATAATGAATAGGAATGACCATACATTGATTAAACACTGATCGAATGGTATTGTCTATGCGTTTTGAATAAGCATCATCCATCATAGGTCGCCCAATAATATTAAAAATCGCAGTCCCAGACTCTGTTAGGGCATGGTTCAAAGTAATAAAATATTCTTGGGTTAGCAAATGTGCAGGGATGCTTTTAGAATTGCTATACGTATCTGAAACGATGGCATCGAATTTTTTATGGGTGGTATTTAGAAAATAGCGCGCATCTTCAACCACTAAATCACCCGCAATTTCATTTAGAAAATGTTTTTTGACAATTCCTTGGATATCCTTATCAATATCGACATAGGTGAATCGATTTCCAAAGGTGCTTTCAGCTGACAAGCTAAAACCTCCTGCTCCCAACACCAAAATATCTTTGTTTGTTAACTTCAAATCCAAAAATAAGATTTTTTTTATCATTTCAATGTAGGGGAATGCTTTTTTTTCTGGGCTAAGCGCGGAACTTGCGGATTCATTTGAAAAAAGTATTTGTCTATCCTTATCTTGAATAATTTGATAATTGGCATACGCATTGGTGGTGATAAACATTTTATTTTCGATAGTGTTGTTGAAGAGATAGGTTAGAAATAATCCCAGGATCAGGGCTAAAATGCGCAGAGGTTCTTGTGTTTTCTTTGGAATAAGTAAAAAGGCTAAGAACATCAATAACGCGTAGTTAATGAAGATAGTCCAAGCGACTCCGAGAAAATTCATTAAAATTACGCTGGTAAAAACAGCTCCTAAAAACGATCCGATTGTGCTTAAATGAAGAATTTTTCCACCCGTTTCTCCGGTGCTAGAAGATTGACGAATGAGGTTCATAGTAATAGGAACCGTTTGTCCTAACACATAGACCAAGGGTGCGGTCACGATAAGAAGATAGAGAGTCAAAATAAACAAAAGGTGAGTTGTGAAAAGAGCGCGAAAGGTTGAAAAAAATAGTTGGATAAAAATGTAGGAAAGCCCAATTCCTAAGCAGAAGGCTGAAAAGGTAAAATTTTGTTTAAGTTTGCTAATCTTAGCAACGGAGTCCGTGTTAATTTGTCCCCCCCGTCGATAACCGTAGGCCAGGAATAATAAAAAGATCCCAATAATTAAACTGGTGACAATAACGCTACTGCCCGCGATGGGCAATATTTGCCGAATGGTTAAAATTTCTGCCGAAATGGTTACAAAACCTTCGACTAAAATAATTATCCATAAAAAAAATTGTGACATATCAGTATGGCGGCCTCTGAAAGCTTGGATGCTGTGGTATGCTCTAATAATGGCACGAGAATCGATGGAATACGATGTTGTAATTGTGGGAGGAGGGCCGGCGGGCTTATCTGCCGCCATTCGTTTATCTCAACTAGCAGCCCAACATCAACATCCTATTCGCATTTGTCTGGTCGAAAAAGGTTCGGAAATCGGTGCGCATATCCTGTCGGGAGCCGTATTGGAGCCTCGAGCCTTAAATGAATTAATTCCGAATTGGCAGGAAAAAAATGCCCCCCTTAATACCCCGGTCACTGAAAGTGTATTTCAGATCCTGACCCAAAATTATGCTATTACTTTACCTACGCCTCCGTCTTTGCGTGATAAAGGCAATTATATCATTAGCTTAGGGAATCTTTGCCGTTGGTTAGCCAAAGAGGCAGAACAATTAGGGGTTGATATTTTTCCGGGGTTTGCGGCTGGGGAAATTCTTTATGATAATGCGGGTCGAGTGGTGGGAGTAGCCACCAACGAGGCAGGGATTAGTAAAACAGGTGAACGAAAGGCAAATTACGAACCCGCCATGGAAATTCGAGCTCGATATACGCTGTTTGCAGAGGGTTGTCGTGGTTCACTAACAAAACAATTGCTGGAACGTTTTGAATTAAGAAAACACAGCGATCCTCAAACCTATGCTATTGGCGTGAAAGAACTGTGGGAAATTGAACCCAATCAGCATGTGGCGGGCAGAGTTTTGCATACTGCCGGTTGGCCTCTGGATGCTCGAACCTATGGGGGATCTTCTGTTTATCACATGCGTCCTAATCTCTTAGCCATCAGTTTTATTGTGGGACTCGATTATGAAAATTCCTATCTTGATCCCTTCGAGGAATTGCAACGCTTTAAACATCATTCTGCGATACGACCATTACTTGAAGGAGGTCGAAGAATTGAATATGGAGCGCGTGCCTTAAATGAAGGAGGATTGCAATCTATTCCTAAATTAGTATTTCCTGGGGGAATGTTGGTGGGGTGTGCGGCTGGGTTTTTAAATGTGGCAAAGTTGAAAGGCAATCATACAGCGATGAAATCGGGAATGCTCGCGGCCGAGTCGGTATTTGAAGAATTGCAGCAATCACAGTCTCAACCTCAGTCTCGCGCTACCTTAATAAAATATGAAGAATCTTTGAAAAATTCTTGGATTTGGCAAGAGTTATTCAAGGCTCGTAATGTTCGCCCCGTTTTTCGTTATGGTCTTTGGATTGGGTTGCTGCATGCAGCAATTGATTTGTTTTTATTACGTGGTCGGGCTCCCTGGACTTTTCATAATACCAAGCCGGATTATGCTCAATTGAAAAAAGCCAAAGATTGTTCGGTTATTCGCTACCCCAAGCCTGATGGAAAAATTAGCTTTGATAAATTAACTTCTGTACAATATTCGAATACTAATCATGCGGAAGATCAACTATGTCATTTAATTCTAAAGAACCCAGAACTTGCGATTTCCGTAAACTTGAAAGAGTTTGATTCTCCCGAACAACGATATTGTCCGGCGAAAGTATATGAAATTATTCAAGGTCCGAACACAACGCCTTACTTACAGATTTCTGCCCAGAATTGTGTGCATTGTAAAACCTGTGATATTAAAGATCCCATGCAAAATATTATTTGGGTTCCACCGCAAGGTGGGGGTGGACCGAATTATTCGAACATGTAAGATAATATTTAATACTATTAGATATTACACTCGCGAACGCTTAAGACATTCTGACAAGAAGTTCCCATACGTAATTAAAGCTTTAATGCCAGCATCCACCAGCTGAGGTAAAATTTGTGGTTGTTCATTTAGAAAACCCGATAATGCTTTGCGATTAAATTTTGTATGAGCGACATCGATTTCAACATGATCGACTAAAAAACTTAAATCGGAGAGGATCTCTTTGCCTAAAACTTTGACGGTGTGATCGATAATTTGTTTTCCATGAGCCACTGAGAGGTTTTCAATTTCATATTCGATGGCAATTTGACAATATGGGGCATTTCCATAAATATAATCGGTATGCAATTTTTGATAGTGAATGACCGATTCAAGCGGAGGACGTTTGAAAATAAGATCTGCATCTAAGGTTGGGGTATACAATTGATTCCAACGATTAATTAATTTTTTAGTGTCTTCAATCATTAGAAGGTGATGATCGGCTTCATGAATTGCATGTTTTCGTAGATTTTCCCCTAATTGCAGAAAGTTGAGTTCTTTACATCGTTCTCCCGCTTTTCGAATCCAATCTTCAACGGGTTCGGTCATCGGTACCCCATAGGACGAAAAATTAATCCAGAATAAAAGAAGCGTTTTGGGATCTTCCTCGGCCAAAATGGGAAAAATGTGATCTTCGAAGCGGAGTCGCTGTGATTCAAGAGAGGATTCGTAGGTCATTAGAGCATCAGAATGAGCTTTGGTGGTAGTACTGGTATTTGATTCTTTCATAAGATTCTCCTTAACCCAAAAGATTAGATCCTGCCTTCACCTTCCCCAATCTTTAACATCATATTCCTGATTTTGTCAATGATTTTATTCAGAACGCAATCATTCTTAGGCCATTCGTTTGGCATTCATTTGCACGATCGACACACCAACAAATATCTATCGATAATGTTCCATTTAATTTTTTCTCTGAGACATTCTGTAACCTTATTAATGTTATTTGTTTTTTTTCCGAAAACAGTTATGAACCTCTGTAAAGATTGGAATGGAGGCTATTGTCTTTGGGCAAGGTCTTAGGTCTTTATGTCAGACGAGGCAGGGAGTTAGAGATTGACCACAAAAATTGCCGCTAATCAATTGACAGCACTCGAGAGAGAACAGATTGATCGTGATATTGACGAGGATCTGGTTGATCATTTGTATAAAGGAGTGCCGAGTGGTTTGGCCGGAGGAATTGTTGGCAGCGTTAATGTTTTTGTATTTTTCTATTACCAAGTCAATCATTCCTTCTTATTTGTTTGGTTTGGAACCTATATACTTACATTAATAATGACGGCAACATTATTTTTTCTCTATCGAAGTAATAAAGATGCCCTTAAAATATCTCATTGGGGGTTTTTGCTAAAATTTTTGATAGCTGTTTTTTCTTTGCTGTGGGGGATTTGTATATTTTTTAATCCCGTGGATACTCTTCATGAATTGATTATCTTGGCCATCATATTTATGGCTGCAGCATCCATGTCAATGGGAGGCGTTGGTTTTTTTGAGTGGAGCACTGTCTATGTGTTTCTTGTGTTAACGCCTGTGGGAACCAAATGGCTTTTTTTAAGTGAGGGTCTAACCTATAAAATCGCAAGCGTATTTGTGATGATTTATATTGTTTTTCTCATAGGGTTGAATTATCGTTCTGCCAAATGGCTTAAAACTTCATTAAGATTAAAGCTAGAAAATTCCTATTTTACGCATCAAGCCAATCACGATTTACTGACGGGGCTGCCCAATCAAAGAGCTTTAATGCAGTATTTAGAAGAAAACATAAAATTAAATGTAAATTTTGTAATTATGTGTTTCTCGGTCAATCGAGCTGAAATGTTCAATATTAGCTTGGGTTATCAAGCCAGTGATTTAATTATTCAAACGGTGGCCAATCGATTGAATTCCATGGCAAGGCATATCATGCGCAGCCAAGCAGAAGAATGTTTTGTCACTCATCCCCGTACAGACTCATTTGTTGTGGTAATTAATCATATGAGGGAAGAAAAACTGGATGGGATTACAAAAGAATTTTTTGAAGCGTTAAATATCCCCTTTCGAATAGAAAACCGGGAAGCACGTTTAACAGGAAGCATTGGCTTGTGCGTATACCCTAATGATGGGGAGGATGGGCGAACATTATTAAGCAATGCGTATGCAGCGATGTTTCAAGCCAAACAAAGAGGGGGCAATCAGGTTCAGCATTATCACCGAGAAATCAATGAAAAGACGCCTTACTTGTTAGACTTGGAGAATGATTTATTTTATGCACTTGAGAGGAGAGAATTTCGAGTTTACTATCAACCGATAATTGATCTTAGAAGTGGAAAAATTTCCGGAATGGAAGCCTTGTTACGTTGGAAACACCCTAAACGAGGCATGGTATTACCTATGGATTTTATTCCTTTGGCCGAAGAAAATGGTTTAATTATTCCTATTGGCCAATGGGTATTAACTCAAGCGGCCTATCAGACGATGCAATGGCAAAAGCAAGGATTCGATGCATTAAACTTTAGACTTGCGGTTAATCTATCGCCCAGACAATTACGGCAGGGAGATCTGTTGGAAACTATTAAAGATGTTCTGAAAAAAACAGGTTTAAATGCAAACAGTTTGGATTTGGAGTTGACAGAGTCGGCCATTTTAGATGAAGCAATTGCTCCCTTAATTAAAGAAATAACGCAATTGGGGATCACTTTATCCATTGATGATTTTGGGACAGGATATTCTGGATTAAGTTATTTAAAATTTTTTAGAATTGATCGAATCAAAATTGATAAATCATTTATTGCTGATGTAAATACCAATATTGAAAGTGCAACCATTGTATCCGCAATGTTGGCCATGGGAAAGGAATTGGGCATCAAGACCCTGGCCGAAGGGGTTGAAACAGAAGATCAATTAAAATTCTTACTTGAAAAAGGGTGTCAATATGCCCAAGGATATTATTTCAGTCGGCCAATAAGCGTCATGGAATTTACGGATCTTATCAAAAATAATATGAAATTTGATTTGGTTAACTTTAAAACCAAAAGCTTGCAGCACAAACTTAGCGATCATTAGTGCATTCACCCAGCAGTAAGACAAGCATTAATTTAGCTCTATCGTTATTGGTCGTGAATCCAGTTGTTTGCTGTTTATTGAAGCAAAAAGAACCTAAAATAAATGAAATGACATTTAAATGAAGTCGAAAGACTTGCTGTTATGGTATCTACAATCAAGAAACGGGAGCAAAGTTCCGGTGGCGTTATCAAAAGCGCAAAAGCAGATCCTTGATAAATTTAATATTTTAGTAGAACTGCAAAACTGGGTTGCTTTACAGTTTAATGAAGAGGGCAAGCCCTTGGGATTAGGGGCACCCGATTTTCTAATGGTCATGGCGGATCTCTTGCATGCTGCAGAAGTTTATTTAGAATCTCAGCGTGCAAAACTTACTCACTTGCAAAATCCGGGTGAAGAAGTGAAAGCGAGTCAGGAAGAGTGGCAAGTCGCCATCACTGCCCAAGAAAATGTGGTTAAAGAGGCTTGGTTAAACGCAACTGTTTTTTGGCGCATCATGGATCAAATTATTACGCATCCAGAGGAATTTGGTGTGTCTCTTCAACCGAACCATATAGAATATGCTTTACAAAAAAAGATCCTTCCTTTGATCGAGATGTTAAAATGGACAAAACCAGAATTTTTTAGCATCCCAACTCCCTCAATGTTAAACAAACTATGGGCAGGTCTGCTGGGGTGTTTGGGGGGAGGCTTGGTGGGATTGTGGGGGGGGATTCGAGGTGGAAAACGTTTTGCAGAAAAACGATTCGCGGCCAAACCACAAGCTTTCTTAAGGCCCTTTTTAATTTTAGGATATTCTGTTATCGGACTTGTGACAGGGTTTGCGATGGGGGCAAGTACTGGGGGCAGAGAGGGGTTTGCACTGGGTCAAGTGAGGAGTGGAATTAAATTGGGATATCACGCGGCCTATTGGAATCCTTTTAATAATCCCATCGGTTCAAAAAACCAACAAGCTTTTGAATTAAGAAAGCTTGCGGTATTATTTAAACTTTCGAAAAAGTCTAGGGTGGGTTGAGGGTTTTGTTGCAGAGTTGAGGGTTTTCTGTAGAAATGTTCTAATGTTTCTTAAGGCAGTGGCCCAGGGCCTGACATTTGCTTACAAAAGTTTACATGATTTTGGCTTGCGTGAATGAGATCAAGAATGTTGAAATGGTTTAGGAATTAGTTCAGGAATTAAGTTTTATCTTGCAGGGAGTGCGAAATGAAAATGACAAAATCGATTCATGTTTTAGTTGTTCTACTTATGTTTTTTGTAGGTAAGGTTGGCGCAAACACGGTTGAACAATATTTGCAACAAGCAGAGGCCAAATTCAAACGCGGCGATCTTGAAAGCGCTGCGGTTTTGTATCAAAAGGTGATTAAACTTGATGAAAATAATCTAACGGCAAGAAAAAAGCTTGCGGCAATTTTAATCCAAGCAAAAATGAAGGATCCCGAATCGGAGTATTCAGGGGCTGATTTGGCTGTAATACAAGAAGCCACCCCCATCCATCCTCTCCCTCATTATCATTTTTCTCTCATCGATTTAGCAAACATTACCTTAAGCCCCAATGATAAGCATTTAAAGCATGAATCATTACGTGCGTTAACGCAATTACGGCAAGGCGATCATGATTCGGCAATACAAACGGCCAATGCGTTGAAAAGAAAAAGTCCTGATCATCCCGTTGCCCATAATCTTTTAGGACTTGCTTGGGTTGCCAAAGGAGATATTAATCAAGCGCGGAATCATTTTGAAAAAGCATTAAGTTTAAAAGAAGATTTTTATGCGGCGAGAATTAATTTGGCCAATCTGGAAATACAGGCAAAAAATTATTCGAAAGCGCGTTTAAACTTAGATAAGGTGATTGCTTCGGATAAAAACAACCGACAAGCTCATTTGTCTCTGGCAAAATTATCTGACCTCGAAGGAAAAACAAAGGAATCAAAGCACTGGGTTCGACAGGTAAGCCAACACTATTAAGTGATCGTTTAAGTAACCATTTAAGTAATCGTTTAAGTAACCTTTAAAAAACCGTATAGCAAACGTTAAACAACCGTAAAACAAGTAGACTCGATGATTATTGGTATTCCAAAAGAAATTAAAGATAATGAATTTCGCGTTTCACTGACGCCAGGAAATGTTCGAGAGCTCGTTGGACGTGGCCATCGGGTATTGGTTGAACACGATGCAGGCAAAGAGGTCGGTTTTTCAGATGATCATTACCGCAAATCGGGTGCGGAAATCGAATCCGAAGTTGAGGAAATTTTTTCCAACGCTGAAATGATTGTAAAGGTCAAAGAACCTCAGCCACACGAATGTCGATTATTAAAAAGAGATCAAATTTTATTTGCTTTCTTGCATTTAGCACCCAACCCGAAACTTGCAGAATGGTTGCTTGCTTCAAACTGTATCGCCATCGCTTATGAAACCGTTACGGATGATTTTGGTGGCTTACCATTGCTGACCCCCATGAGCGAAATCGCCGGTCGCTTTTCCATTCAAGCAGGCGCGCATTGTTTAGAAAAAGAAGTGGGGGGCAGCGGTATATTATTAGAAGGTGTTCCTGGGGTTTCACCTGCCAAAATAGTGATTTTAGGAGGCGGCGTGGTTGGAACGGAAGCATTACGCATTGCCTTAGGCATGGGGGCCGATGTGATTGTGTTGGATAAATCCTTAAAACGATTACGTGAATTAGAAAATATTTTCGAAGCAAAGATTAAAACTTGTTATTCTTCAGCCGAAAAAATTGAAGAACATCTTGTCACGGCAGATTTGGTCATCGGAGCGGTATTGGTTCCTGGGGAAATGGCACCAAAACTTGTCACACGATCCATGTTACGACAGATGAAACCCGGATCCGTGATTGTGGATGTTTCGATTGATCAAGGAGGATGTTTTGAAACCAGTCTTCCCACCACCCATTCACATCCTACGTATATTGAAGAAGGTATTATTCATTATTGTGTCACCAACATGCCTGGCGCCGTACCATTAACTTCTTCTCTCGCGTTAAGCAATGCAACGCTGCCTTTCGTGTCGACGTTGGCCGATAAGGGTTATAAAGTGGCTTGTCTGGAAAATGTCCATTTAAAGCATGGTTTAAATATTTGTGCAGGGCATGTTACCCACCCGGGCGTTGCCAAGGCTTTGAAAAAGCCGTATACACCCCCAGAAGAATTATTTTAGTGTAGGGGGCGGAGTCTGGTGTCCGATCTTCGACGGAGTCGTTCATGCAAAATCTGTAGGGGTGGACCCCCGTGTCCGCCCTGTTTAAATTAACATTTATATTTATTAGTTAAATTACATAAATAACAATATGTTTTGCTGTTCTGAGGCTTTACGTGGTAGTTTGTGTGGCTTGAATGAAATGAAAGAACTAAACTCTAGATAATGTCAGGAGGCTGTATTAGAAATGAGCGTCGCCGGTATCTTTAAACTATTCAAACCTGCGCCACATTTGCCTGAAATTTCAGATTCAGATCAGGTTAGTACGGAATACCAATATTGGCGCATTCGAATTTTTTATTCGATGTATGTTGGCTATCTTTTTTATTATTTTACTCGTAAAAGCTTCACGTTTATAACCCCCTTTCTTACCACCGAATTAAGCTTTACAAAAGCCAATATTGGCCTTTTGGCCAGTACCTTGTCCGTGGCTTATGGGATCAGTAAGTTTACCTCAGGCATTTTATGCGACCGTTCAAACCCACGTTATTTTATGGCCATCGGGCTTATATTAACGGGGATCTGCAATATCTTTTTTGGTTTTTTCTCTTCGGTTTTTTCCTTATGTGTATTTTGGGGATTGAATGGTTGGTTCCAGGCTTGGGGCTGGCCAGCTTGCACTAAGCAGCTGACCCATTGGTTTTGCCGTACAGAACGTGGGACTTGGTGGAGTGCTTGCACTACGTCTCATACCGTCGGTGGGTTTTTAATTGCTTATCTTGCTGTGTACTGTGCAACTTGGTTTGGCTGGCGTTATGCCATGTTTATTCCAGGAGTGCTGTGCATCGGTGTTGGGCTTTGGTTAATCAATCGTTTGAGAGATATTCCGCAGACATTAGGATTGCCGTGTATTGAAAAATTTAAGGGCGAAGCGCTGATTGAAGAAGATCATCACGGGCATGAACCCATATTATCAGTGAAAAAGATTCTATTTGAACAAGTGTTGAATAATAAATATGTTTGGATCCTCGCCACTTCTTACTTTTTTGTTTATGTGGTGCGAACAGCGGTAAACGATTGGGGTCCTTTATATTTGGCTGAAATGAAAAATTATTCTCCTATTTCTGCAGCCGCGTGTGTTTCTTGGTTTGAAGTGGGCGGATTTTTCGGAATTTTAATGGCAGGCTGGGGATCAGACAATTGGTTTCGAGGCCGTCGTGTGCCTTTGATGGTGTTATCGGCCGTTGGATTAATTTTTGCGGTCATGGGACTTTGGTATCTCACGCCGGGAGATTTTGCAACGGCTTCATTGTTAATTGCAGTCATTGGGTTTTTAGTCTTTGGACCGCAAATGTTGGTGGGATTAGCGGCAGCAGAATTTGTAAGTAAAAAGGCCGCCAGCACCTCGAATGGATTTGCAGGATGTTTTGCTTATTTAGGCGCAGCGGTTGCGGGTTATCCTTTAGGGCAAGTAGCTGAGATTTATGGTTGGTATGGGTTTGTAGTCTCTTTAGTTGTTTGTGCAATCTTAACAGCGGTTATTCTCTTACCCATTTGGTCGGTTCGAAAGGGTCGAAACGATGGCGATCCTGCAGAAGAAGTTTCAGAAGAACCTGAAAAAGCCGAGGATGAACTAACCTTAGAGGCGCCTATGGAATCTCATGTGGCGGTTGGTTAGGCTCTGGCGCTAAAAAAACGATACCAAAAATACCAGAGGTACCAAAATACGAGAGGTACCAAAATACGAGAGGTACCAATAATACGAAGAGAATAAGGGATATTGTTTTATCGGGAAC
>Ga0207154_1011_pt1 | contig 34488 bp, 24 predicted proteins | sample Alteio_BWMinHeat_28_FD_153576 | JGI IMG/M metagenome (GOLD analysis project Ga0207154, IMG submission 153576) | Enriched cells from forest soil in Barre Woods Harvard Forest LTER site, Petersham, Massachusetts, United States -... | ecosystem: Environmental > Terrestrial > Soil > Temperate forest >... | reverse complement strand
TACCAGAAAAGAAGTAACTTTTAAACTTAAAAGTACTTTATTTTTAATTGCTTTCCTAATGTAGAAACGCTCGGGATGACGGGGCCTGAACGTTCATCCTTATTTTTAATTGCTTTCCTAATGTAGAAACGCTCCTAATGAACTTCCCTTTATCATTAGGCATCGTAGGGGCCGGTCGCCGTGCCGGCCCAAAATTCGGGTCGGCACGGGGACCGACCCCTACAGTACCAATCCCTATGCTGTCATTTTGAAGTTCATTTTCGATATTTTGGCCAACGGCCATGGGCGACTCGGGATGACGGGGCCTGAACGTTCATCCTTACTTTTTCTCGATTGCTTCCTCGATAATTTCCTTCGGTAAAATAATACCTAGCTTCTTTGCAGATTCCAAGTTAACCGTTAATTTTGCTTTAGCGGGGCTTGATACAGGAATTGAGCCTGGTTTTTCACCATTAAAAATTCGAATAACCATTTCTCCAGCCAATCGACCCGCTTCATATTGGGTGTAGCTAATAGAGGCTAAAGCTCCCTGAGGGACAGAATCCGGATCGCTTGAAAAGACTGGAATTTTATTAGCAAAGCCTTCTTTTAGAACTCCATTCATGGCAGACAAAACTGTATTGTCTAAGGGGACATAAATGGCTTGAACATTTTTTACCAAACTTTGGGTGGCGGCGGGAACCTCGCTGGAAGTCATGGCCGGAGCTTCGATAATTTCTATTCCTTGCTTGTTTCCAGCCGATTTAATTAATTGTACAATTTTAACTGAATTGATTTCACTTGGACTAAAGACCACCCCCACTTTTTTTACATTGGGAATGATTTTTTGAATCAATTGCAGTTGTTGTTCAATAGGGGGAAATTCAGTGGTTCCCGTAATATTCCCTCCAGGATGTTTCATGTTCGTTACAAGTTTCGCATTAATAGGATCCGTAACTGCGGCAAAAACCACTGGAATGTTTGTTTTTTTGCTTGCAGACACGACGGCTTGGCTCGAAGGGGTGGTAATTGGAACAATAACATCAGGGGATAAACTAACAAATTTGTTTGCAATTTGTATTGCAGTCCCCATATTCCCTTGTGCATTTTCATAATGAATAATAATATTTTTTCCATCCACAAAGCCGTGCTCAGTTAAAACGTCTAATATCCCTTTTCGAACTTGATCTGCGGAGGGATGTTCAACAATTTGAGTGATGGCAACAATTTTGGGCTTTGAAGGACCGTTTTCTTTCGATCCATTCGATCCATTCGATCCATTTATTTCATTCGATCCATTTGATTCATTATTTCCCGTATCAGAAAGATTATGACTACCGCTATTGGCTCTAACCATCGAAATATGGCTTATGCAGGCCAACACGCAAATTGCAATGGCAGCAAACAATAAATTGTTTTTCATGAGAGTCTCCAAATTTAGGCTTAAAGAGTTTAAAACTTAATTGTCCGCCGGGGACTGCCTCCACCTAGAGTGGAGGGCGGACAATAAGCTACCTCTCTAGGCGAAATTGGAGAAGAGAAGAAGGAGGAGGCTAAGTGATAATAATAATGATGGTTTTTGAGTTAAAAATTTCACACACGAGCCATTAACTGCATTTTTATTCAGTTTTATATGAGAACTTCTTTCGGCTTGCATGTTCACGCTTATCATTTGTACAATCATCTATGCCATCTATCATTTAATAGGTAATTAACTCAACTTTTACCATAACTCAGATAGCAAGTGTATGTCAATAGGAGCTCCAGTTTTTTTATGACAGTCATAAATATGGTTAAATATAACAGAAGTCAGGTGATAGTATTACCTAAGGAATACAGTTTTCCCGAAAAGACAAATTTTCACATACATCGATGTGGAATTGACATCCTCACCCACCTAAAGGAGGGCGATTCCCGATGATTAAATCGAGTGGTTCTTGGGCTGAGCCTTCAATGAGTGCTCATATCTCCACAAGCGTTACTTTCCGAGTGCCCCTCGGTAGACCGTTTTGGCATTTAGATTATGCTATATATCCTCTAGCTAAAGCAAGAGGTCTTACGGCATATTATGATAAAATCATTCTAGAACCGCTGAACTATTCTTGGGCAAATTTAAAAAAAGGGATAGAAATGCTTCCAAATGATTTTGACTTTAAACGTAACTTGACGGAATGATCGAGATATTGCCTTAATTAAAAACAAAAGTCTTTGTTTTATTGTCCTCGGTGATTTGTTTAACTGTTCTAGAATCTGCAATCCTTGGTTTTACCAAAAATAGTGCTGCAAAATTCAAACCACAAAGAAATAAGAAAAAAAATAAAGGGGCCATGGGGAGTTGAGTTGTTTTCCAAATCCACAAACTAACAAAAGGCGTAGATCCCGATAAAATCATGGAACCGAGTGAATGTCCTAAGGAAGAGCCTCGACAACGTTCTGAAACCTTAAATTGATTTAAAATGACAATAAAAGTATTGGCGTGGGTAAAACTTAGGGACAACACCGTTAAAACCATAACTTTGACGGGCAAAATACCTGCCCAAATGCAAAGAATATTAGTACAGGCGGTGGCACAGATTATTAAAGCCGAAATTTTTAATAAGGAAATAATTTCAAAACGTTGAGTTAATTTGTCGGCCACAAAACCAGCAACGGGGAGTGTTAACGTAAATAACAACAGCAAATTCGAAGTGATTTTGCTGGCCGAAGCCAAATCGTAATGATTAAGCATTTGACTTAAATATTGATTAAGAAACACAAAATAGAAGTGGTATTGTCCCCCAACAGTACCGGTTAATAACAAGGTTGCCAATAATGATCTTTTATTAATGTCTTTAAAAAAAGATAGCAATGTTTGTGTGATAGAATTTAAATAATCTGTATGGCATGGATGAGTTCTATAAGGATGAGTTCTATACGGATGAGTACTATTAGGCGAATGATTGTTTTTCTTTTGTCTATTCTTAACAAAGGCAGTACTTTCAATAAGGCATCTTCGCAAATAGAACAGCATTATTCCAAACATCCCCCCAATTACAAAGGGTAACCGCCAATAAGAAACTCTAAATCCTAGCACAGTTATCTCAGAACTTGCGAAAGAGGTTGCATAACTGATATTAAAAGATGCCGCGTAGATGCCTAACAGGCATATAAAATAAATAAGGCTGTTGGAAAGGTAACGATTTTTTCTATCCAACATTTCATAGATGAATACACGAGCATTATCGGACTCTCCTGAAACAAAAATGCCATGAAATATTCGAGCGAGGAGCAATAGGGCAGGGGCAACCCAACCGATAAGGCTATAATCTGGGGTAAACCCAATAATTAATGTCGGAATGGCGATGCCTGTAATGCTAATTTTTAGAACAAAAGCTCGTCCAAACTTATCCCCAAGAATGCTAAAAATTAAGGATCCTAAAGGTTTGGCACAAAATCCGGCAATAAAAATGCCATAAGCTTGTAATAATGCAACCGTAGGATCACTTTTTGGAAAAAAGGTATAAGCAAAAATGGGGGCCGCAAAACTGTATAAGGCATAGTCATAGTATTCTATGAAGGTGCCAAACAAGGCCAATAGAATCGAATTGAATGCTTTGATAGCTTTCATGACACACTCCCTCCGCTGGTATTGCCCAGATCAGGTATTAAGGGTTAAGCGGTATGCTTTTTCAGCCGAATTGCATTGAGTAGCAATTCAGCACCCCTGGTGAATAGTTGACAAGATTCAAGACTATCATGGAATTAAGAGGGGGGGCAAGTTATATTTAGATTGATTTCGTCATTGTACGGGTCGGTCTCTGTGCCGACCCCCCAAAAACCTATTCTGTCTTTTCAGTTACAAATTTTATTTCTTCTTTATTTTCATTACAATAGACATACACAGGTTTGTCGTCTTTGACTTCATTTCTTACAAAATAAGCATAGGTTGTGTTTTTAATCAAATTTTGCAAGTCTTTCACATAATCTTTAAGAAGATTAACATGTTTGCCGCTAAGCACATATAATAAGAAATGATTTTCTTGTGCCACGTACGCAATAATGTAAGGATCGTGTTTTACAGGAGTAATTTGCTTTAAAACATACTCTTTTCCATTAATTTTAAAACTCTCAAGAGATGCACTCGTCGCCTCTTGTAAACCTGATAGATCTTGCCTGATAAATTCATCTAAATTTATATTACTTTTTTTAACCGATTGAACATACATTACTACCGGAGCATTATTCCACTTATAGGTATTGGGAACAAAGGCCTCCGCAAATGTTTGTTCATTTATTTTATTTGAACCAAAGGAGGTACTGTACCAACCCTTCAAGGGTGCGGTTACAATAAGACTATCATCCAATACTGATACATGAGTTTTTGCAGCAGAATCTTGAACTTTCAATTGTTCTTCCTTTAATCGTTCTGCTATTTTTGAGTCAATAAACTTGGGCTTGATAATGGAAGAAGAAGTGTTAGGTGCTGCGAATGCGAAATTTGCAGTGATGCAGGCTGCAAGACAGAGAACAAAACAGGCAAACAACTTAAAATTTATGATATCAAACCAAAATTGGGTTCGAAAAAGGGTGTATTTATGCATAAGTTTCCTTTTGTAAGATTGTATTATTAAGAGCAGGGGTGGCATAAAAACCAACCCCGACTCTATATTACTCAATATCTTGTTATACTTTATTCCTTATCTTGCATCAATAGCTATTTTTCCTAATAAATGCCTAACTTTGGAAGAGTTCCACAAGCCCAAAATGATTATTTAGTCGTTCTAACCACTTTAGGAGATGCAGCAGAAGCACTGTTATCCAAACTGGACTGTACGCCACATTGTATGCCATTCGTTTTTTGAACAGCGGGAGTTACACTAGAAAAAATGACTGGTTGCGGGGAAGCAGCGCTGGAAGTACTGGCGGCAGCATTCATTTTTTGTCCAGCTTTTTCAGTAAGCGTTGAAAAATAATCGGCATCTATTTTGCTTTGCGACATATCAATGCGGGGAGCGCTCTCTTTGTAACTGTCAACAATAGCGTGTCTTGGAAATCTTACTGTGTCTCCGCAATATTGTACTTGTCCAAGAGTACAACCAAAACCTTCAATAGCTTTCAATATTTCTTCGAAGCGATTCATTCGTATCGCATTGTCCTTTGGAAAAGCATTTGCTGAAAAAACAACATAACCATCGGGATTAAAGGATAATGCCGTAGGAATTAAGTTCAACTCTGCTCGATATTTTTCATAATTTGTAAAAGTCATTCTCATAATCTCTCTCCTCATCAGTGTATCATCGCGTACTATCAGTGTATTAATCTGATGCTTCGCATCTATCTTTAACGTTACGTGTAAATTTCACACAGTAACGTCAAATGTTAAAGGGTTAATAATGGTCGGCAAAATCACAATCTCAATCTCCAAAGGTTAATTCGAATGTTCGTTTGTAACCTGCCGACTTTGATAGAATATCGATTGAGGAGATAGAATAATATTAGGATGATACCTTACGATGTATGTCTTAGTATTATTATAGATTTACTAAAATGTGGGGCTTTTTTGATTTAAAAGTTGCATTAAACGTCTTAAGATCCCAAAAACAAGGCTAAAACCCCTGTTTTTTGCATTAAATCGAAGAGCGCATGGTAGGAAGCCACATTGAATTTCTTGCGAATATTATCTCGAAAGACCTGAATGGTTTTCACCGACAATCCCCCTAATTGACGAGCTGTTTCCTTAATAGAATAACCTTTTAACCAATAATTTAAGCATTCTGCCTCTCTTCGCGACAGACGCACCCCGGTTAAATTCGTGATCGAAAAGAGTAAATCTGAGATTTCTTTTTCATAGTTTTCATGGTCAAGCAAAACGACATGAGAGGGGAAGGGGTCTGAGGTTGTTTTTTCAATATTGGAATAGAGGACCTGGGGTATATTTGAAAAACTGTGATATTGGATAATCAACAGCTTTTTGAGGTCCAATTCCCCATAGACAATCCCGTGAAACTCTAAACGCTTGTTGGTAGGCTTGATATTCAGAATGCTTCCACGGTGCTCAGCAAACGCCCTCCACTTGTAGGTAACTTTAGAGCCCTGTTGGATAATGGCTTGGACAGTGAGTTCAAAGACTGGAAACGCCTTAAACGTTTCCTCGATGCTTTGTCTCATGGCTTCAGGGCCTTTTCCAATAAGGAAGGTTGTATGAATATCAGCCTGTGGGGCGACGAACTTATCAATGACCTCAAATTTGTGTTCGTTCCAAAGTGGTAAAACAAATTCTTGAGTCAATTTTTCTAAAACATTATTTTCTGTCGTGGAACCGTTAGAATTACTCACGCAAGCAACCTTAAGTTAAAAAGATAAAAAAATCAAATAACTTAAGGAAGTTTATCACAGAATGGTAATGTTATGTAGTGGCCGGTCTTGTGCCGGCCATCCGGTCTTGTGCCGGCCATCTGTATCTGTTGGGATGTTGTGGAGCCGAACTTGTTCCGGCCTACCTCAGATTAAAATGGTCTCCACCAAGATTTCTTAGCAGGTTCTGCAGGTGCAGGTTTCGCAGCTGCGTTTGCGGGAGCTGCGGGGGTTGAAGAAGCTCTTGCAGCAACACTCGCTTGTGGGCCAGCAACTTGACCCGCAGCTTGTGGACCCGCAAATAAGAGAGCTCGAGGCTCTGAGGCACGACGATCTGATCTTAAGGTAACCATCTCAATGGCAGCAGGTGCTGCGGACGGAGTTGGCACAGGACGATCAGCTCCAATCTTAGCTTGGGTCTGAGCTTCAGCTTTTTTAGGTCCAAAAAAGAAGTTTTTAACCGAACTTGCAGCAGAATTAACTCTAGCGGCAGCGTTATTGGCAACCGAATTAAGCTTATCGGCCACAGCAGAGGCCGCACCGGCCAAACGACTGCCTGCAATGGCGCCAACGACACCCCCAGCAACCGCACCTGCAACCATTCCTACTGGTCCACCCACTAAACCACCTGCAGCACCGCCTTTCCAAATGCCTGCAGCGACACCGGCAAGACTTACTGCACCATGGATTTTACCGTGTCTGGACGCTTCCACAAGTTCACTTTGTACAAATTTTGTGACAGGATTATTTAAAACTCCTGATTTATTGCCTAATTTTTCGCGAATCATTTGTCGACCCGCTTCAGTTTCATTGGTAGCAATTTCATAACCTAGAGCTTCAACTTGATCCCCCGTAAAGTGTTTATTACAGTGGGTTGCCAAAGCAACGGGCCCCGCCCCAACAGCTGCACCGATCACAGTACCCACACCCATGCAGATTGCGCTTCCAACGGGTCCGGCAATCGATCCAACAGCAAATCCTGTCGCAGCGCCCAGAGCTGCACCGGCGAGCCCTCGCTTTAAACCTTGGCCTTTATGACCATTAACGACTTTTACCATAGAAACGATGGCATGTTCGGGTCTGGTATGAGCAAAGAGGTTGGCACGATCGGTTAATTGAACCGCGTCACCGTCTTCTAAATAGTAGTGTCCTTCAACTTTTAGTCCTGCATTGTGTTTATATAAATATTCAAGCGCAGCATCATTTCGTTGTGGAAGTTCATCTTTAAAGCCTGCAGCATTGTAAAAAAAGCCTTTAACGTTAGTTAATCGTGATAAATTGGTACGATTGGAAGGTGTAATGCTGGATTCTTCATGTGCAACAAAACCGTGTTCTTGTGCCCGTCCAGTGCAGACATAATGTTGAAATTGCTGAGCTAAACCGCCTCCCAAACTATGGCCGGTAATAGTCATTTCAGTGATGTTATGTTTACCAATCAATCGATTAACTTGACCCATCAATCGGTCTTTAACCTTATTCAAACTTTCGAATCCTGCACCGCCGTTTTCAAGATCGGCCGCTAAAGTTGCACCATCTGAAGTGCCACGAAAGGTAATTCTTAATTGTTTAACTTCTTTTTTTGTTTTTTCATCGATGGAAGTTGTTATAAAGGCCTGTGCAATCACGCCTTTATATTCACCGGTATCCAAGGTAATCGCCGCGTATTCTTGTTCAACACCATTTTCACGAACGCGAATTTTGCAATTTGCGTCTTGGTGTTTATCAATATCGGACACCACAACAACTTCATCAGTGCTGCCGTCTTTAAGTGCTACCGTTTCATCACGTATTGACACTAAAGCCAATGGATCAGAAACATTTCGATACGCAACACCCTTTTGTCCAAGGCCATTATGTGCCCAATATTTGTTAGCAGTGACGATAGAACGCAAAATGTCTTTTTCACTGCCTAAGGCTGATTGCGCGGGGAGTTCTGCTTTACTTCTGGATGCGAAGGAATAGAGAGGTGCGTTTGGGGATAAATCCTCGCCATAAAAACCAAATTCGTCTCGAGATACGACGTCGTAAGAAGCATCTACACCTGCCACTCTGCCTTCATTATCTTTTTCGGTCGCCATACTACTACTCCTGGGTAATAATCTTTATATTTCAATCTCTTACCAAACATTTACTAAGCTTTAGGTCATTCTATCAAATTCTTATTTGAATTGCAACACTTATTAACATTTCAAGGTTAGCAATTCATAATAAAATCAATATCTAACAATGACCCATAAGCAATACTAAATGGATTCAACAAAAAAAGAAATAGGGGAGATAACCTAGATAATAACCTAGGTATTAACCTAAGCAATAACATAGAGGATTACTGTGGAATTACACTCAGTTATTGTTTGTTGGCCAATTCAGCCTAGCCGCTCTTCAATTTTTTTATTTTGAATCAATTGGTTAAGATCGTCCCAGCCCCCAACATGATCCTCGTCAAAAAATATTTCCGGAACCGTTCTTCGGCCATTGGAACGCTTAAGCATTTCTTCGAGCAAGATAGGGTTATTCGTCACATCTCGTTCTTCAAAAGGAATTTTATGCTCACGAAAATAATTTTTAGCCCGATCGCAATAGGGGCAATAATCTTTAGTGTATATAACCACTTTTTTCATTGTTTTTCTCCGTTATTCATTGTTTTTCCTTAAGCAAAATTGTAGAGGTTTCAACCCCACCAACGCCACCAACGCCACTTTTGATCCCATCTTTTGCAGCATCTGCATCCTCTCCCTGTTCCACTTCTTCCCGCATTTCTTGATCGACCAAGGCCACCACACAGGAATCGGACCAAACATTGATGGAGGTTTCCAGCATATCGAGAAGAGCATAAAAAGGTAAAATAATGGCCATCATATTTAAGGGCACATTCATAGCCACCAGGAATGCTGTTGAGAGAAAATAACAACCCATGGGTACACCGGCATTTCCAATGGCAGCAATGGTGGCAATCACTGTCCAAAGAACCATTTCAGGCACAGAGAAATGCAATCCTGCAGAGGTCGACACAAATAGAACCGTAATTAAAATAAAGGCTGCGCAGCCGTTCATATTAATGGCAGTACATAAAGGAAAGGCGAGATTTGCAAGCTTTTTAGACATGCCCGCTCTTTCTTCTGCACAACGCATGGTCATGGGAAGGGTAGCGCTGGACGATTTTGAGAAAAAAGCCAAGGAAAGCGCGGGCAGCATATTATAGGCTAATTTTACTGGAGAAAGGCCTCGAAATTTGATTAACATGGGCAAAATAATAAAACCTTGAATCAAATTGGCTGATGTGATGGTTAATAAATAGAAGAAGATTTGCTTAATATTTAAACCTGCTTGGATTTCTTTAATAAATAAGGTAATAAAACTCCAGATGGCGATGGGAATTAATTTTACTATCCAAGATGCAATTTTAATAAAAAGCGCATTCAAAGCCGACAAGAGATTATGCAGGGTGCTACGCTGTTGTTCTGGTAACGCTAGCGTGCCAAAGCTTAATAAAATAGCAAGAAATAGCACACTAATCACATGACTTTCACTAAAAGGAGAAATGATATTGGATGGAATGGATTGGATAATATAGCTAAGATAGCCTTTTCCCGAATCAACCGTCGCTGCAGTTTGTAGTGCGGGTTGTGAAGAACTCGCTGGATCAAACACAAGATACATGATTAGGGCAATGGAAGCTGCGATATAGGTTGTTAAGCAGGTATATTTTATAAGCTTACGCCCTAAACTTTTAAATTCCTTAACATTATTCATCCCGGAGACAGTCGAAAGAATCGACAGGAAAATAATCGGGGTACTGACAAGTTTTAATAGATTAATAAACACTTGAGAGACAGCATCCGCTGTTTGATTTAAACTCGGGGCATCGAATAGACCGGTGGCTATCCCTAAACCAAGTCCCAATAAAATCCCGATGTTTGCATTGTATATTCGCTTAAGTCTCACTCCAACCCCCGTTTTATCTCAGATTCTTCATATAATGACAGATTTTTCACAATTGAAATTAGCCATTAACGATGCCACCTACAAAGTCTAAGCGGGTTAATGTCTATTGTCGAGATCTGACACCAATGATCGCCTTGATAACAATGATAGGGACCCAGGTTGACCATTAAAAATTAATGTAGTTACACAACTAATTCTAAAGAAGGGCCAACTACCAACTATATTCTTTACATTTTTTATTAAAGTCAGTAAAATGGTTAAATGTTTATTCTTTTTTTTTAAAAGGCGTTCGGATATGAAAATAATTTATGATGAAAAGAGAGGTTGTTATTTTATTCAGGATAATAAAGAGCTTGCTGAATTAACATTTACGCACCAATGGGTTTTAAATGCGGACAAAGCAGTCCCTGTGCGGGTTCAGGCAATTTTAGATAATATTGAAAAGCATCCCCAAGTCCTTGCGCTTGTGAAAGAAGTCTTAAAAGAAGGTCCAGTAAAAGTTGAATTTTGTCTCCACGTTTTATCCCTTATAGCATCCAATGCATCTTGGTGCAGTGAGACAAGAACAATACAAATAGCGGTGGATCATAATAATTTTGATATTTTTGAATTATTACATTCATTTGTTTTTGAAATGTGTAACGCTAATAATAAAACCTATGTAAAGAATTTACATGAAACTGCAACTGATGGTAATGAATATGCATTTAAAATGGAATCTGCCGAATATCACACTCGATTAAGAACAGATGAACTTCTTGATATTGGGATAAGGGAGTCTCATTGGCCCAAACCTAAATATGATTTAGACAGAAAGAAAATATCATTTGAAGACTATCTTGCCAGGACAAAAATACCTGCTGTCGAATATCACGGCTTTTCACATTTTGGGCAATATGTGTATCAATTCCATCGCAGTAGAGATATAATTCTTAGGAAAAAATTATCAAAATTTCAAGATTTATTGTTCACAGAACAACAACATATTATTCATTTAAAATTAATTTATATTCAGAGTCTTCAACAGGAATTACAATCTAAAAAAGAACAGCTTCAAGCACATGAGGCGTTTGTAGAGTCTTGTAGAAGATCGGTTAAATTACCAGATTCTTCAGAAATCAAGCGAATTAAAGATAAAATAACGGCAATAGAAAGAGAACAATGTCAGGTTGAGGCTCGGATGGAGGCTGAAAATTGTCTCATAACCGAAGCAGAAAAGGCAAAGTCACGAATAGCAATGCAGAAGTGTTTAATGGCTTATAAAAAACTATTGGACACGATATGCACTAAATGGGAATACGTTCCAAGAGAAGATATAGACAGCATTCCTCCACTCAAACATAAAATCGATGAACTTGAAAAGCAAATATTGGGATTACAACAAAATAATCCCGAATATGCGAAACATGTACCCTATATGCAGGAAGCGGAACAGCACCTTTGTCTCTGTCAAGCTGTTATTAAAGATATTGAAGAGAAGATTGTCCTGAATGAAAAAACAATCACAGAGCTTGAAGAGCAAGCCAAAAAAGAAAACGAACGTTTGCAAATGGAAATAAAATATAGCAAGGACGTTGAACATCAAGCAAATCTAACCACAATGCAATTGAGGCTGCTTCAAGAGCTGTATAATAGGAAAGTTTATGATTCAAAAATACAAATGGAATTTGCTTCGCTATTAAGTTTTAGTAAGACATCATCTGATAATTTTGCCAAGAAAAAAAATTACAAACGATTATTTGAAGATTATGATTTTATATTTAAAAGGGCGAGAGTCTTGACCGAAATGGTTCAACAATTGCCATTTTTGGATAGTCATCCTAAAACCGAAACGGGATTTTTGGGATGGTTATCCAAGTGTTGGTGTGCATGTCCAGGGCAAAGAGCTGCGGGTAATGATGCCAATCCCGATGCAAGACCATCGACAGCGAGTCATAACGCTCACCCTGGCAGTAGGTCAACACAGGCCCCGTTCACGATCTCTAAAATATAGGGCAGCAAGACTAGTAACTCCTGTCACAGAACAAAAATAATATGATATTCTAATCCCCTAGAGATATTTGCCATCGTTCCTAAACAGTCAATGAGGACCTAATCAATGAGTGTTAGTGCAGATGCTATCTTAGATAAAGACTTAGCAAGAGATTCAGAGCATTCAAAAGAACTCGCTATCCCCAACGTTGTTGCTGAGGTTCCATTCCCCTCGGGTGACAAACTTAAAGATGAACTTGATACCATTATTCGACAATTCGACAGTAAAGGCTTTGTTAAATTAATTTTAGGTTATTATTTTTTCGTTAGTGAACGTTTTCAGTTGATTCAAGAAATTGATTCTGCTAAAAGCCCATTTAATGGTCAGCGATTTGATATAGTTCTTCGGGATGGGTCTAAAGATTTAGATAAATTATCAGAAACTGAAAAAGATGAACTAGTTAAAGTTGCTGCAAGAGAATTTAAAATTCACTTGATGCCCAAACCTCAATATATGTTACCCATAATTAGAATGATTTTCGACTTACTAAAGAAAAATCCCGCACTTGTTACATTAATCCATCTTATGAAGATTATAAGTCTTCCTGGAGTGAAAGATAAACACAAGTTGGAATTGCCAAGCATTGTTATTTATCCAATTTTAGGCAGAGAAAATGCAAAATTGGTTTTAGATGCATTTAGAAAGTTTTTTTCAAGCTATGATGTAAAACAGCTCGGAGAAGACCGTCAACCTCGATACAATACTCGGGTAAATGAACTTATTTATTATTCGAATGGCGGGGGCGATTTTAAAAACAAGTTAACGGTTGATGATAGAACAAAGTTCTTAACGGCCACAAAGGTACATTTCGCACCTAATTTTACTTCTCAAGATCCACATCTTTTAACACCCCCCGAGTCGGCGGGTGGTTCAAAGCCTGCAGCTTCTAGACCTGTGGCTTCACATGCAAACAGAGCTGCAGCGGGAGCTTCCGTTGCTGATGGTGCGACTGCAGCAGCAGCTGTGGGAGAAGCTGTAGCCGCTGCCAATGCCTTCGTTGCTGCAGATACAGCTGCAGCCGCCGCTCCTCTCAATAAAGCGCGAGCTTTCGCAGCTGCATCTGCAGAAAAAGTTTCTGACAAAACTCAAGGAGAAGACGATATGATGAATGATGACGATTCAAGCAAAGCCCCTAAAGATGCTGAGAAAGATAAAGATGTTGAAAAAGAAAAAGTTTCCGAAGAGCAAGTTTTGCTCGAAAAACTTAGAGATGCAGTCTCTAGATCGCTTAAAGGTATAGTTGGTTTTGGAGAATGTAAGGTAATCCCTGCTGATATACGTGAAGAAATGATGGGTAATCGAAAATCTGAAAGTCACGTGTATTTGGAGGCCTCTTCCGATACTTCTGCTTATCAAGCAAAACTTTTACGGGCGTTATTAAAAAAGAATCACATTGAATGTTCTGTTCGAAATGCTCATGAAAAATGGTATTATCGGCTGTATTTGACTAAAGACAGAACAGCGATAAGTGATGGCAGTTTTACTGACAATTTTGTCAGTCTGTTTTTAAAGAAATATAAGCAACACCTTGAACTTCCACCAACTCAAGTATTGGAGCCTCATGAAGAGGACGCTCACGGTGGTGGTGAAGCTTTAGCCCCTCAGAAAGATGAACCGCCAGCAGAGGCTCTCGCTAGAAAGCCCAGTTCTATTGATGAAGGGTCCCAGCGTTTTATTAAATTTGTTCCACCACCACCTCCACCCCCAACGCTACCACCTCCATCTTCTTCGCAGGCCTCTAAAGCTCTGTGTTTTTCGGCAACAGCACTTGCTGTTGCTAAAGATAAATCTCCAATGGCTGCAGATAAAGTTCCTATGGCGGCTGCCGCGGCAGCGGCAGCAATTGCCGGAGCAGAAGAAGAAGGTGAGAGGAAAGTCGCTAATGATGAGAGTGCCAGTGCAAAACCGATGAATGGTAAACATGAAACAGCAGCAGCAATGGATGATGGAGCAGAGGAAGCAAATGGTCCTGGCTCTAAAGCTTCGAGAAAACGAAAAGCAAAAGATAGTGGAGGTGGCAGAGGTGCAGGTGCTGACGCAGGAGGAGGTGCTGGCGCTGCCGCTGCTGCACCTGTAGATCCTTTGGATTGGGGCGAAAGAAAAATAAAAAAACGCCGCAATCATAAATAGATCGTCGGACCCAAACATCTGCAGGTACTGTCACCCCACGTCTTCAGGTCCTGTCATCTCGAGCCTTTTCGTAACTCCTAATGAACTTCCCATTATCATTAGGCATCGTAGGGGCCGGTCCCCGTGCCGGCCCAAAATTCGGGTCGGCACGGGGACCGACCCCTACAGTACCAATCCCTACGCTGTCATTTTAAAGTTCATTTTCGAAATTTTGGCCAACGGACCATGGGCGGCTCGGAAAGACATAAAATATTGAGGAGTTACGATCCGAAATGAGTTGTTTTTTTGTAGCGAGAGATCTCCCTCAATCAAGAGATCCTTCACTACCAATAGCGAGAGACCCCCTCAATCAAGGAGATCGTTCGCTACCAGTCAAGAAGTAATTCTAAATTTAAAAATGTTTTAATTTTAAATCATCACTTTCCTAATATTCAAATGCTCTGGACGACGACAGAAACTGAATGGTTGGGCCAACCTTATGGCCAATAATCAAACATTACGTTTGAGATTGGTTTTTTGTTCAAATAAAAAAAATATTTTTTAATTTTGGAATTGGTATAATAGCTCATATAAGACCAAGTTTTAAATCGTGTAATTAAAAAGGAGAACAATCATGAAAAAAATACTCATGGCTTCAATTTTGGCACTAGGCTTCATGTCTACATCCGCTTTTGCTGGATGTTGCGGTGATGGATATGTGGTTTCAGTTCCTTTCTTTGGCTGTTCATCTTGTAATACCTGTACTACCTGTACTACGTATTGCGATTCCTGTTGTAACTCTTGCTATTATTGGTAAAGTTACGAATTTTCATAACAGGAGCATGAGTATCATCACTTAAAGCAGAATTAGGCGAACGGTATTTTTACCGTCGCCTATTTTCTCTTTGGAGATGAACTTGATGAACGATCAGAGGTAGGTGCTTTAAGATTTTGCCGAGGATTTGGCAGAGGTGTGCGTGTACCATTAGGAATGCCTATACCACCAGGAATACGTATACCATTACATATCCCATTAACTTTGGGTGGTTTAGATGTTTTTTCAGGAATACCTTCTAAGGACAGATCCCCAACATTAATTGTTTTAACAGTTTTAACTGCTGAAGGAAATTCAGGGCTTTTTCTATTGTTTTTGATTTGAAATTGGGCCGCCATTATTGTCATCATTTTTGTTACGTGTTCGAAAGAGCAGTGTGAAAGCGCTTGCTCAACACGGGTTAATTTTTGGAATATTTCCTCGGTTAATAACTCATGAACACACAATAACTGATTTTTAAATTTAATAAACTGTTCATTTTTAGAAACCAAATAAAGTGCTAAAATCAAATAAATATATAATTTATCGCCCAATCTTTCTCGAACAGAGTGTAAAAAAGATTTCGATGCTGAATGTATCACATGATGAGCAGGAAACGCTTTCGAAACTTGCATGCCTTCAATCATGTCTTTTCTATACAATTCAAGAACTCTTTCTAATGCATCTCCTTTTGCCATAGCAACACAGAGATCTCTACAGAAATTATCGAGTCTGGGTTCTTCATTATCGAAATTCAATACAACCGCGGAGACAGTAGGGGGTTCGGGTGCGACTTTTGGAGACTGAAGGGGGGGCAATCGATTGCCGTCTTGAGCACTTTGTCTGGCTTGCTGTTCGCGGGGATTATTTCCACCCTCATGAATTACTGGCAGAACATTAAATATTTTTATTTGAATTTTTTCTTCTAGGCCTTTAAGATCTACTTTAAGTTTTTGAAAATTGATACAGATAGTGTTGTTTGAAAAAACAAAATATTGACAAAAGTGCTCGTTGGGCCTTAAATTTTGAATTTGATGGATTAATTGATCAAGATACCGTTTCATATAATCTTCAAGTTCTTGAAATGAATTCCTCACTTTGGCTTTACGTCCTTTTAATGCATTCAAAACTGCTTTTGCTTTTTGGAGTTGCTTACACAGCTGTGCACGGTGCCCCATGGCTTGATCTATCAGCTCTTTGGATTCATGATAGTCTTGAAGTGCCCTAGCATAATTCTCTTTTGCTTGTTCTACTAAATCAAAGGCCTTTCTTCTCGTTAACAATAAATGATTAACAAAATATTGCTGACGATGCATAGAGTGTACTGAGTCACTGATAATTCGGGCCCTCAAACCCATAAACTCTGGCTTTCTTGATACTCGTCTTGCTTTTTCAGCTAACCCTCGCTTTTCAGCAATGCTTTCCAAGCTTTGTTTTAATTCGGCTGTTTTTTCTACATTAAATGATTTTGCTGCAAGCCATTGCTTTGAGTTCTCAAGAGATTCATGAGCTTGTCTATATCGATAATCAATAACTTCATATGCGTTAGTTTTATTCGTTATCTCACGATCTGCAAGTTCGACGCCTTCACTTGCTTCCATCGACTTTTCGACAGCCCTTTGCATTGCCTTCTCTGCATCGATTAATTCTTTTTTTATTTTTTTAAGAAATTCTCTTGCTTCTTGTAATTCTAAATTAATTTTTGCCTGTTCGGCGTTAAGTATCTGTAGTTTTTGAGGAAAAGTCAGGATATCAGCTAAAAATATACTAGACTCATAATTTTTTTTTGCCAGTTCAAATTCATTCTTTATGTTCGCCAACTCTTCTTCAGTAAAAATAAGAGCATGTGTCTGCTGATTTGGGGGATTTTGTAATCTTAAAAGGAGCCCTGCGAGCGCTCTAAAATAGCTAGCCAGAAAATGTCTGGGATCACCCTCAAAAAGCATGGGAGGACTTTGTGCAGAAGCAGCTTCGTTGGGGTTAAAATCAAAATTAAGGTAGGTCCAAAAGCATAGAGATTGCACAGCCTCATTTACTTGGCTTGTCACTAAAAATTTCAAAACTTTTTGATCAATTTTTGTAATTATTGCCAATTGTTTTTTTAAATATTGAGCTGAGTCATGATCATGTAACGATTTTCTCTCAGAATTCTGACGAGCCAAAACTTCGGCTAAAGATAAATACTTCTCTGCCACAGGGTACTTCCTTTTACTGCCTACTGCCTTACTTTCAACTGCTGTACAGCCAAAAAACTGGTTTACTTTAAAAATGATTCTAATAATTATTTTTTGAATTTGCTAGGATTTTTATATATACCTATTACCAATCTATATTTTTGTCTATATTTTTGTTGGTGTCTCCAGAGCTTTTAGGATCGAGCGCTTTTAGGATCACGTGCAAATTTATGATCCTTTGCCTGATGCCTCGAGCCTTTATCCTTTGCTTTATAGGTAATTTCACTCATTCTTTTATTCTTACTTCCGCTCATACTGCCATTCTTACTTTTACTCTTGTTCGGGTTAAATCCAGATTTTGCTGAGCGCGGTGCATGTGCTGAACGTGGTTCATGTGTTGAGCGTGATGGATGTGCTGAACGTGATGATTGAGACTTGCCTCTAGATTCAGAAGTAGACTCGTTGGATCCAAATCTTGTTCTGGAATTCGCAAAAGAATTCGATCGAGAACTCGAACTAAAATTGGATCTAGAATTTGTTCTAAAATTCGATTTAGTATTCGATTTAGAATTCGATTGAGATCTTGAGTTCGATCTAGGTTGAGATTTGTATCTCGGATTAGATTTAGGTTCACTTGTTTTTGGCTCAAGCCCCGCAATAACCTTACGTTCAAGACGCTGACCTGTATGTCGTTCTATTTGAGAAAGAATGCCCCAATCATCGGGTCCCACAAAAGAAATAGCGATCCCAGTTTCACCACAACGCCCAGTACGACCAATTCTATGTACATAATCGTCTGGAACGAGGGGTAAATCATAGTTAATTACATGGGATAAACCTTTAACATCGATCCCACGGGCAGCAACGTCGGTTGCAATTAAAGCTTTAAGTTCTCCACGTTGCAAACGGGCTAAGGTTTGGGTGCGTTTACTTTGTTTCATATCACCATGCAAAGCTGCACAATGAATTTTTTGTTCAAAGAGATCATCGGCTAAACGCTCTGCACCTCGTTTTGTACGAGTAAACACAATCGCTTGCCACATGCCAGCGGCTTCCAAAATATGTTGTAAAAGGGCATTTTTATGTCGACTATCATTGGTTTGATAGATCTGTTGAGTAATTAAAGCGTGTGGGGTTCTTTGCATTCCCAATTCAAGTCGTGTTGGATTTTTTAGAAAACGATCCGCAATCTTCTTAATTTCACCTTCAAAAGTGGCTGAAAATAATAGTATTTGACGCTTTTTAGGGATGCTGCTTAATATAAATTCGACATCTTTGCGAAAACCCATATCAAGCATTCGATCGGCTTCGTCCAATATAAGGAGTTCAACACGAGAAAAATCAACACGTCCTTGATTCATATGATCGATTAAGCGGCCGGGAGTCGCAATTAAAAAATCCAAGGTGTCCTTAAGCATGCGTTCTTGATTAAAATAGGGGACTCCTCCCGTAATAATGCCATATTTATAGGGAAGAGTTTTAGTCAATTTTTTTGTGCAATCGGCAATTTGGCCAGCCAGTTCTCGAGTTGGGCTTAATATCAAGACGCGCGGCCCACGACCTTCTTTATGAACTGGTTCTTGAGTTAATAGATGAAGGGCAGGGATCAGAAATGCAAGCGTTTTTCCAGACCCTGTTTCTGCAGTGGCTAATAAATCATGGCCTTGCATGATGATGGGGATTGCTTGCGTTTGAATTTCAGTAGGAGTTTCAAATTTTTGAAATTTAATTGCCTGCAATAATTTTTCATTAAAATTCATGTTTTCGAATGACAAGGGTATTCTCCGAAATAGGTACCAAAAATACGAAGAAAATAATGGATATTGCTTTTTTAGGTAAGGGCTCCAGGCCCTTCAGAACCCGTCCTGACCAAAGGTTCGCCCCCTCAAAAACAATATACATTATTCTCTTCTGCTTCCTGCGAAATTTATGGACCTGAGCTGTTATCGAAAAAGTTAAGTCTATAAATATGAACAGGTATTTGTAAATAAAACAACCAAGATGAGGATTAATCTTATTTAGTTAGACATAATATATCATTTTTCAAATTATTAAAAGCAAAATTTTCTTCAAAAGGGGTAGTGGCATGATTCAATTCCATAAAACATTATCGTTGAGGACAAAAATTTTTCATTTTTGCTCGTTCACTGTCTGTAAACACAGTCAGTTTCTGTTAATAGTATTTCTCCTGTATCATGGAGACTAAAAAAATTGTACACATCACTAGTAGTTTTGGTCATTTTTCTATGTTAGTATTTTTTGTTTTTAAAGTTGCATAATCACATTATTTATCATAATATGCCGTAAGACCTCTTGCTTTAGCTAGAGGATATAAGGCATAATCTAAATGCCAAAACGGTCTACTGAGGGGCACTCGGAAAGTAACGCTTGTGGAGATATGAGCATTCATTGGAGGCTCAGCCCAAGAACCACTCGATTTAATCGTCGGGAATCGCCTTCCTTTACGTTGGGTGAGGATGTCAAATTGCCCTTCGGAGTGATTCTCTCGCTCCGCTATTCGCACCCATGCTAAAATGTGGGTGCGGATATTTCTTGGAAATCTAACTATCTCTTATAGCCCCAGAATGTACCTACGAGACTGTAACTGTCAACCCTTAAAAACAATATCCTTTATTCTCTTCTTCCTACTGACAACTAAAAAGAGAGCCCTAAGTAGGCACACTGTACCAAATAGATAAATAAATGTATCATTATTTGCTTTTAGATGAACAAGGATTTAGGAAATGATGCCCAATTTGCCCCAAACCACCCTAGATGAACTCCAATCTACCATTGCCCAGATGGCTGTCCCTGGGAAAGGTCTTTTAGCCGCGGATGAAAGCACTCCAACCATTACCAAGCGGTTTGCTGCGCTTAATATTCCATGCACTGAAGAAACACGAAAAAAATATCGTGAATTGTTATTAACCGCGCCTAACATTGAAAAATATATTGCGGGTGTTATTTTATTTGAAGAAACCCTATCTCAAAAAACCAGTCTTGGAATTTCATTTCCTGAAATGCTGAAACAAAAAGGCATTGTTCCGGGCATAAAGGTTGATAAAGGTTTGATTCGTATCCCTGGAACCCAAGATGAAAACGCAACGCAAGGGCTTGATGGTCTCGCTGAACGTCTGGCCGAATATAAGAAGCTCGGAGCTCGTTTTGCAAAATGGCGTTCTGTTTATACTATCACCAAAGAACATCCTTCAATGCTAGCCATTCATACCAATGCTGATATTTTGGCAAGATATGCTGCCATTTGCCAAGAAGCCGGGATAGTGCCCATTGTGGAACCCGAGGTATTAATTGATGGCGATCATACCCTTGAAACCTGTTTTACGGTTAGCGAAAGGGTTTTACATCGGGTATTTCAAGCACTCTTTTTGAATAAAGTCGCGTTAGAATACATGATTCTAAAACCTAGTATGGTGATTCCTGGTAAAAATTGCTCTCAAAGTGTTAACCCAGAAGATATTGCAAAAGCAACCGTCACCGTGCTTACACGAACGGTTCCAGCGGCTGTGCCTTCAATTAATTTTTTATCGGGTGGACAAACCCCACAACAAGCGACGCAGAATTTAAATGCGATGCAACATATCTTAAAGCATACGCCTTGGAATTTAAGTTTTTCTTACGCGCGTGCTTTACAGGAACCCAGCATGAAAACTTGGCAAGGAAATGCTGAGAATGCGGTTGCGGCACAGGAATTATTTGCAAAACGTGCAAAACTCAACGGTTTAGCCAGTCTTGGACGGTATCTTCCACAAGAGGAAACAGCTTAAATGTTTGAGCCTTTTGTCCCGAGCCTTTTGTCCCGAGTGCTCCGTGGCCGTTGGCCAAAATATCGAAAATGAACTTCAAAATGACAGCATAGGGATTGGTACTGTAGGGGTCGGTCCCCGTGCCGACCCGAATTTTGGGCCGGCACGGGGACCGGCCCCTACAATGCCTAATGATAAAGGGAAGTTCATTAGGAGTCGCCCATAGCCCTGGTGGCCAAAATATCTGAAAAGACGTTTAGGGTTCGTTATTAGGAGTAGCCCATGGCCCTATCGGACTAAATATTTGAAATGACGAATCCTGATTCGACTTCTTATCTGCCTTATCTGCCTTTTGTCGTGCTTGCGTATTCATTCTTCATTTTTATTAACACCCAAGCCGGTTTTTCGCCACGACGAAATTGTTGTAATACAAATTTTCCTTTTAACTTCTTGCCTTTTAATTCAAAAATAATATGTCCATTTTCATAAGCTTTTTTTAAGTTTAAAACTTTATCTAGATTTTTTTTGCTGGACTTAGAGGTGGATTTTGAAGGGGCCGGCCCCCGTGCTGGCCCCTTACCATCCTCTTTTTTAATTGTATAATTAATAAATGTCCCTTTATCCCAAATCACAACTGATCCGGCACCATAATGCCCCGGAGGAATAATGCCTTCAAAATTAGCATATTCTAATGGGTGATCTTCGGTTGGAACCGCTAAACGTTTATCGTTTGGATTCATAGAAGGACCTTTGGGAACCGCCCAAGATTTTAAGACATTGCCAATTTTAAGACGAAAATCATAATGTAAATGGCTGGCCTTATGCAGCTGAACCACAAAGATTTGTCTTGATACTGCTTTAGTGGGTTTGGCGGATTTAGCGGGTTTGATAGTTTTAGTAGATTTCGAAGTTTGTTTGATCTTAGGCGTTTTCTTGATCTTAGGAGTTTTAGAATGCTTAAGTGGTTTAGCAATGGGGGACCGACCACTGGGCTCGGGTGTTTTTTTAAAATTTCTTTTATTCCAATAGGAAGATAATTTTGACACCATAGCAATTCTCCACAACACTTTATAAGAACTCGGTAGAGCCTAATCTCAAGATTACCGACGATGTGCCTCATAATTACAATAAATCAATGCTATAAGTAATATCACGCATTTATACAAAATTAGACTTAAGGTAATCAACTATAATTAAAGTATACACAATTGAAACCTATGCTTGGGAATATAACCCCATAAATCAACAGAGAAATCAACATGGCAAGTAACCCAAACACTCCACAAACCGATCAAGCCCTAGATAACAATGAATCAATATTCTGGGTTCTAAGACATAAAAAAATGTTGCAATTTGCAATGGAATATAGAGCCGTAAAACTTGGCCTAAAAACAATACAAGAATTTGAAACCACCAAAGCAACTGCGGCATATCAAAGATTATCTCCCAGCACGTTATTACTTATTGAAACTATTGGTGAAAATTTCTGCAATTTAGATGCAACCATGATGAATGAATTTCAAGCTCTATTGGATAAGGGTATTAGAAAGAAGATTAAATCCGATCAGGAAAACAGTGGGAACAAAGAAAGCGAACAAAAAAACAGTGCAGACACTGAAGCTTCAGAAGCCGAATTTGACAATTCGATTAAACAATTTTTATTTAATTCCAACAACAAATCCATTCTCGATACCCTTAACTCTCAACGAAAACACTTTGAAGATAACCGAAAAAAAGCGGAAAGATGGATTGCCTGGGTCAGCGATCCCGCAGAAGTTGTAAGCTCTTTTCTGCATCTTGGCGAAGATTTACCTCCACCGATTAACCTTATAATAAAACCAATACGTGCTGGTTTTACTTATCTCTCGCATTTTGCGGATTTACAAGCAATGTCCTACGATCCTGATTTGGTAGGCCCTCAGGAACTTGGTGAAAAAGGTTCTATTCTAGGCTTAATCTCAGCGGCCAGTACCATTGTTGGAGGTGTTGCTCTTATTTTAGGGGGAGCCGCGGCAGGTGTAGCTCTGGCACCAATTGCCATATTTGTCGGTGCGGCAGGCATTTGTTTATCTTCATTAATGACATTGGTCAGCAATCTTAGAATCTTAGTGAAAAAATGGGAAAAAGAAGAAAATGAAAAATCTCCCTGGCCAAGACGATGGGGAATGATAGCCAATGTCGTTGGAAATTTATCAGGCGCTATATTTACTGCCGTCGTTGCGGTTGCAACTTTTATCGCGATTGCCAACCCCATTGGGCTAAGCATCGCCGGTGGTCTATTATTTACTTGGGCAGCCGTAACGGCTGGAATTGCATTGGGTAGTTTTATTGCAAAAAGAATTGCAGAAAAAGAAGCGGAAAAACAACGTATTACTGGCCTAGAAGGGAAGGATGCAAAACCACCAAATCAAGAAGACGCAGATAAGGCTAAAGATGTTCATGGACTTAAAAAAGATCTCACTCGCGTCGAACAAGCCTTTGAACATGAAGTCGCAGAAGTGGCGGCCTCGACCGCTAAAAATAATGAAAAACCCGCGAATTCCTCCGCAATCGTTACGGAAAGCCATTTACATGATCATGATCATTCATTATCTGAAATGTCAAATCATGCAGGAATTAAAGCTATGGCTTCCGACGCAAAAAAAGCTAGTGAAAAAGAACATCATGTGCATGTTAAACCTGGAGGGAAAGAAGAACATGAAAAGTAGAAGATAAAACAAATGGATAGACGCGGAGATCGACCCTTACAGAAAAAAAACAATACAGAAGTTGACCCACTACGAACACTTTTTAATCAATCAACCTGAAATTGAGTATACTGTTAATTGAATTTTGTAATTGGAAAGGACTCTCATGAAAAAACACCTAAAATTAGTAGTATCGACCCTTATTCTTAGTTGTATTTCTGTAATGACTAATCTTTTAATAACCGATACCGCCACCTCAGCCATCAAAACCGAACCCGTCGATTACACCTCTGATGGAGAACCCATGGAAGGCTTTGTTGCCTATGATGACACTATTTCAAACACCAGACCCGGAATATTAATTGTTCATGATTGGATGGGACTGGGTCCATTCACCAAACAAAAAGCGATGCAATTAGCAGCAGAAGGCAATATCGCTTTCGCCGTGGATGTCTATGGCAAAGGTATTCGCCCAAAAGATAACGATGAAGCTGCAAAGATATCCTCAAAATACTTTAACGACAGAGGATTATTACGCAGAAGAATGCGATCGGCTTACGATAAACTTGCTTCCATGAACGATGTTGATTCTAAAAAAATTGTTGTTATGGGCTATTGCTTTGGAGGAGCAGCTGCTTTGGAGTTAGCCCGCTGTGGGGCAGATTTAGTCGGGACAGTCAGTTTTCATGGCATTCTTTCCAATCCCAACCCACGAGACGCAGAGAATATTAAGGGATCTGTTTTAATCCTGCAAGCGGCGGATGATCCCTTTGTCCCCCCCACCCAGGTTCAAGCATTCGAAAAAGAAATGAAAGATGCCAATATTAATTATCAGATTATTACCTACTATGATGCCGTCCATGGATTTACAAACCCTGCTGCAGGGTCTGACAAAAGCAAAGGCGTGGCCTATAACGCAGATGCTGATAGGAAATCTTGGTTAGACTTTCATACATTCTTGACGAAAGTTTTGCGGTAACCGTTCACGCAGACCCAAGAACGCCCATATTTGGGCAATCTCGCGTTAAAAAATTAACAAAAATTGCTCATTTACTGGATGTAAACTCCGCTTATTTGTTAATTTTTTAACGCAACCTTGCCTCAAATCTGGACGTTTTCTTAATTCGAGCCCCATACCTGAACATATATGGACCGTTCCAGTTACCTTAGTTGAAAACCTAATAACCTCGTTCTTTCGGCCAGGGGTTGAATGGAAAAGGCTTTTGCTCAGAAGAGTACGTTACATATGATATAATTTCATAAAAATAAGAGGCCAACCTTCTCGAGAAATCCAACAGATTCTTATTGGGAGCATTAAGACCTACAGAGAAGGCAAATTGCAGTACAGTGATTAACAATATAACTATCCCTGTCACATATCCAATCGCTAGAAAGAGCAAAATATAAAGTCCTTTTATCCATTTTTCCTTGTTCAAAGAACTATGAATGGGGGTGGGTTCTTGGTTCGATCTATTCATAAAAGCTCCTCTCTCCTGAACACATTAATCTATTTTATAGAATAAACTAGTTCTTGCTAATAGAAAAGTTCTTCTTGCTAATAGCAAAGATGAATTATTATTATGTGAGCAGCCTGTTATTTAGGAGTTTAATCGAATGACCCTCACCGTTAAAGCCTTATCCCTGGCGATGGCAGGAAAAATGGCGGATGCAGCAGAAGAGCTGGCCGCCTCGAAAAATCTAAAAGTCGTGATTGCGATTATGGATGAACATGGGAATTTAAAGTACTTCCGTCGAATGGATGGCAATAATCTTGTCAGTGTCCGTATGGCTCAGTTAAAGGCCCTGACCTCGGCCAGCATCCCCATTTCAACAAAGGCCCTGGCTGAAAGAAACGAAAAGCTGGTTAATCGCCCCTATTTGGCCGTCCCTGGCATCGTATTACTGGGGGGAGGGCTTCCTATTATCACCCGTGATGGCCAACATATCGGGGCCATTGGTATTAGCGGAGCCAACCCGGAATTGGATGAGTTATGCGCTGAAGCCGGCCTGGAAGCAATTGCGGAGGATCTTTAACACCACAGATATAACACAGACTTTAAAAACAGACCTTTTATAAACAATAAAACTTTTATTTAATTGTAGGTCGAGTTATTGTGGCTATCCTTAAATATTAGACCCAAACAAACATTTGCTTCATTATATTTACCCAATGGTTTGAAAATGAATGGATTGACAAATGAATCGTTTAAATCATTGTTTACATAAAGGTTTGACATGAAGAGTATGGACGATAGAAAAACCATTACCATGTCTGGGTATATCTTATCTGTAATTCGCCCGTTTTATTGGCAAGTCGCAGGGTCTATTATCGTTGCTTTATACTGGTCTATTCATGTCTCTCTGCAACCCTATGTGATTAAATTAATCTTAGACAGCGTGAATTTGGATCCTACTTTTAAGAATATTATTACACCCGTTATTTACTACATTATTTTATCGTTGGCCTTTACTCTCAATTTTAGATTTTATGATTATATTAGCCTTCGGTTTTACCCAAAACTTAAAGCTAATATTATCGAGGAATGTACCGAAATTGTAAGCCATCATTCCTATAATTTTTTTCAAAACCAATTTTCGGGAGCACTGGCTGATAGAATTAAAAATTTAAGCAAGGGAACCACAGAAATGGTTCAAATGTGTCTTGATCGATTTTTCAGCCATTTTCTTGCTTTGCTGATTGCCTGCGGAACATTAATGACTGTCAATATTTGGCTGGCGATTATTTTGTTGACTTGGGCACTATTTTTAGTCGGATTAAGTATGGCGGTAGCGAAAAAAGCCAGACATTTATCGCAAGCTTACTCCGAAGCCGGTAGTCGTGTTTCAGGAAAAGTGGTTGATCGTTTTACAAATATTCTAAATGTTAGGCTCTTTGCCAGTTATAAATATGAATCAAGCCATCTTAAAAAAGGGTTATCCGACACCATTAAACGTGATCAACGATTAAGATGGTTTTTACTTAAACTAATGACTGTACAAGGAATAGCCACGTCCTTGATGATAAGTGGAACTGTTTTAGTACTCATTTATTCAGTCCATTCAAAAGCCATTACCATCGGCGATTTTGGTTTGGTAATGACATTGACGCTGGCTTTTGCAGAAATTATATGGGATTTGGCTAAGGAAGTATCCTTTTTTTCTGAAGTGTATGGCATGGTCAGCCAAGGGGTAGCTTTATTAAACCAAAAACATGATATCAAAGATGCTCCCGGAGCAAAAAAATTGATTGTCACCCAAGGCGAAATCTGCTTTCAAAAGGTGCATTTCAAATATGGTGATGCTGAGCCTTTGTTTAGCGACAAATCCATTACCATTGAAGCCGGAGAGAAAGTCGGGCTAGTCGGGTTTTCAGGCAGTGGAAAATCAACCTTTATAAATCTTATTTTGCGTTTATTTGATATTGATTCTGGCAAAATCTTAATTGATGGACAGGACATTGCCAAAGTCACTCAAGATTCTCTGCATAAATCAATCGGCCTTATTCCTCAGGATCCCAGTTTATTTCATCGAACGCTTATGGAAAATATTCGCTATGGCCGTTTGGATGCCAGCGATGAAGAAGTTTATAAAGCCGCACGTCAAGCCCATGCACATGAGTTCATTAAGCATTTGCCGTTAGGATATGAGATGATGGTGGGTGAACGTGGAGTTAGATTATCTGGGGGTCAAAGACAGCGCATTGCCATTGCACGAGCAATACTAAAAAATGCTCCTATTCTATTGTTAGATGAGGCCACCTCGGCACTGGATTCCATTACTGAAAATATTATTAAAAATGCGCTTTTAGAGTTAATGCAAGATAAAACCACCCTTGTCGTCGCTCATCGGCTTTCAACGCTATTGCATATGGATAGAATATTAGTATTTAAACAAGGAAAAATCGTTGAAGAGGGCAATCATAAGAAATTATTAGAACAGGGTGGAATGTACCGGAAATTATGGGATGCTCAGATTGATGGTTTTATTCCGGATAAAGTACATCCCGAAAATGTTGTTGAACGTGGGTGACGAGGGGATGAGGGGATGAGAGCTATTTCTCCGCGTTCACGTGGCGTTCACGTTAATAGGTTGTCATAACGTTGAGGAAGGGATTCCGGATTACTTTTGGAGTGTGAGGACATTTGGGTGTGGTATTGCGCCCGAATTGCGCTCATTGCGCCTATGCTTCTAATGCAATTAATATAAAGACCCGAATGACACTCTCAGATAGCGGATTGGATCCGTTATTTATCCAGTTGTGCAAACATTATCTTTTGTTACTATATATGAACTGTATATCTAGAGAGTATTGGACAAATGACTAAAAAATCTAAGTCTGACCCTAATCTTGTGGTGTACCAATCTAAAAGTGGTGCCCTAGAATTAAGAGCTGATATTAAGAATGACACTATTTGGTTAACTCAACAACAAGTGGCAGACTTATTTGATGTTCAAAAAGCTGCCATTTCTAAACATGTAAAAAATATATTTGACAATGCAGAATTAGATAGGAAGGCAACTGTTTCCAAAATGGAAACAGTTCAAAAAGAGGGAAATCGTGAGATAAAACGTACAATTGAACATTACAATCTTGATCTGGTTTTATCTATTGGCTATAGAGTGAATTCAAAGCAAGCCACCTTTTTTCGGCAATGGGCTACAAAAAAACTTAAACAATATATCATTGAAGGATATGCAATAAATCGACATCGGATAAAAGTTAATTATGATGGGTTTTTAAAGTCACTAGAAGAAGTTAAAAATTTACTACCTCCGAATTCAGCTGTAGACCATGGGAGCATCCTAGAACTTATAACCATGTTTGCGGATACTTGGATGTCATTAGATGCATATGATAAAGATAAATTAACTACCCAAGGGAAAACTAAAAGAAAGGTACGATTAACTGCAATAAAGCTAAATAAAGCCTTGTTGAATTTAAAACAAGCATTAATAAATAAAAAAGAAGCAACGGATATTTTTGGGGTTGAACGGACAAAAGACAGTATTGCGGGGATTATTGGCAACGTTATGCAATCGTTTGGTGATCAAGATGTGTATGATAGTGTTGAGGAAAAAGCAGCACACTTATTGTACTTTATTGTAAAAAATCACCCATTCATAGATGGAAATAAACGTTCTGGGGCCTATGCATTTATATGGTTCTTACAACAGACTAGGGTTTTAGATGTCTCCCGTATAACGCCACCGGCTCTTACAGCAATAACTTTGCTTATTGCAGAAAGTAATGCAAAAGATAAAGATAAAATGATTGGATTGGTTTGTAGTATATTGTCAAAAAGAAGGGCAGGTTAACTATTTTTAAATTTTGACCATTTAAGTGGTCGGATTTAGTTGTTTTTGAGGGATTCGAACCCAGGGATGGACTGGTTCCGCCTACGCGAGACGCTTCGGCGGACTTAGGCGTTGAACCAGCCGTAGCTTTAGCGAAGGCTGGTCGGAAGGGCAGGGAGCACGTTCCCGAAAAAACAACTCGGAATCCTTTCCGTGGGTTTAGAAAAACCCATCAGCGTGAATATTTAATAAAATTAAACTATCGGATCAATATCTTGTTCGTAATTCACAGAAGCAAACCCAAATCCAAAAAGTTTAAGAAAATCCGCCTGATATCCCCGAAAATCAGTCATTTCAAGTAAATTACTGGACGTAACCTCGTTCCACCGATCTTCAACCGCTTGCTGTACTTCGGGTTGTAATTCAAAATCGTCCATGCGAATACGACCGGCTTCATCAGTTCTTATTAGGTCTTTTCCACTGACATCCTTCCCATAAAGACGTGTCGCAAATAAACGTTGAACTTGTTCAATGCAACCTTCATGAATCTGTTTTTCTTTCATAATTTTATAAAGCAAGGAAATATATAAGGGCATGACGGGAATGGCGGAACTGGCCTGCGTTACAATTGCTTTCATAACCCCAAGATAAGCAGCGCCTTTGTGTTTCATTAAACGTTCATTAATCGCTTTCGTAGCACGCTCTAAATCTTGTTTGGCTTTTCCAATAGATCCTTTACCATAAATCGACCAGGTTGGCTTCGCACCCAAATAGGTATAGGCAATGGTTTTGCAACCAGGCGCAATCAAACCGGCCTTATCTAAAGCTTCTAACCATAACTCCCAATCTTCACCACCCATTACCGTTACGGTGTCCTGAATTTCTTGATCCGTGGCGGGTTCAATGGTAATTGTTTTTATTTCAGCTTTATCGGTATCTAACGTTTTGCTGGAAAAAGTTTGTCCAATGGGTTTAAGAACGGATTTGGCAGTTTGACCTGTTTTAGGATGGGTGCGTCGAGGAGAGGCGATACTATATACCACCAAATCGACAGGACCCAAATCTTTTTTGATTCGTTCGATAGTGCTATCTCGAATGGCATCTGAAAAAGCATCACCATTAATGCTGCTGGCATAAACACCTGCAGCCTTGGCCATCTTTTCAAAAGCAACGGTATTGTACCAACCCGCAGAACCTGTACTCTCTGAAGAGGGTTCTCGTTCAAAGGAAACTCCCAGCGTAGATGAATTACAACCAAAAGTGGCGGTTATTCGGGAAGCCAGACCATAGCCGGTTGAGGCTCCAATCACCAAAACTTTACGAGGCCCATTCGCGATTGGACCTTTACTTTTTACATAATTGATTTGTTCTAGCACATGTGCTTCACAGCCTTTAGGGTGCGCGGTTGTGCATAAAAAGCCTCTGATTTTTGGACGGATTATCATAAAACAATTTCCCCTCGAATAAAAAATATCTCGGGATTACTGAAGGTTAACTCCCGACATTGTAAATCATGCGACATCATAACTCATTTGAAGAACTTTCTGCTAGTCTCAACACAATTTTAATAAATATAGGGAGCCGGTTCTATGACGGCCAATCAGAAGCATATTGATTTATTGCTTTCTCCCTGGTAAGTTAAGTGGGCATTTGTATTTCAAGAAGTAAATTAGTTGACTTAATATTAGAAACTGGAGATGACTCAATGTCTAAAAGCCAATCTGCAATTGATCGCGAAATTAAACGTTCAATGGATAGTGCCAAAATGGATACTGATGCACGCGCCGCAGATGCTGGCGCAGGCGCGGGAAGTGTAGGTGGTGGTGCCGGAGCAGGAGGCAGTGGTTCTGCCAGTGCGAGCGGTTCTCGTAATGGGCCTTCTCCTACAAAAGATCCTAGCAAATCAGGTAAATCTAAAGAAATCGATGACATTGGTGAACTTATCGCCGCAGACATTGAAAAAGGTTATGTAAAAACTGTTAAAGAAGCATTTGAAATTCGTGGTTTCGATGTCAATTGGTTTAACCCGCGATCATACAATTATTCTTTATTAATAACCGCCTGCAGGGCTAGACGATCAGATATCATCATTTACTTTCTTTCTAAGGACGAAAAAACACCTAACAAAAAACTCGCAAATCCTTCACACGTTTCTACGAGTGGAAGAACCGATGGTTTTACCGCTTTGATGCATTTACTCGCTACTACAAATGATTCTAATGAAGATGATGATGTAAGATTCATGGAAGCGTTGGGGTTGTTGTTAGCCTATACAAAGCCTGAAAAAAAGGGTGAAGTAGGATATTTTGATATTAATGTTCCTGCAAGTGATGGCACCACCTATCTTATGATGGCAGCAATGAAAAGAAGTACTGCAGTAGTGGAGTCAATTTTAAAAGCAGGAGCAGACATTGATAAGACTGATCCTAATGGTGATACCGCTTTAATGTGTGCAGCAAGTGCTGGTAGATTTGATGTTACTAAATTACTAAGAAGAAATGGCGCAAATATCCATGCTGTGAATACACAGGGGAAAAATATTTTATCCCAAGTTCGTGCTTCTTATTCGTTATCTAATAAGAAAAAGGCCGGCTTTATATTACAATATATGAAATTGGGCGTTATTCTAAATAAAGAAGATTATGGAGTCATTAAAACATGGAAAAATATTATCAGTCTGCCTGAAATTAGTAGACTATACAAAACTCAACCGCGGAGTGTAAAAAAAGAAAAAGCAGCTGCTGCCGCTGCGACAGGAAGTGGTGCAGGCGATGGTGGTGGAGGAGGGGGCGGTGCAAGCGCTGGAGCGGGAGCAGGTGAGACAGCAAGCCCAGAAACAGACGCCGGAGACGATGAGGATTCAACTTTATCCACTGGAACTGAAGACATGGATACCACCGATTCTGCGACCAAGGCCAGTTCGGCTAAGGGCAAATCTAAGCGAAAAAACGGACACACTGAAACTGAAAATGAAATGCGAGAGGAGACAGACGTGATGAAAAAAGCAGGCAGACCAGAAACGCCACCGGATGAAGAAACAGAAGGCACTCTTAAAAAACTACACAGTGCTGCTGAGAAGGATTTAAGACAATTTAAATCGTATCTTGTAAAATACCATAATCACCCAGAATTCGATATTAACGCTCAAAACAAGGCGGATAACGATCGAACTCCCCTAATGAGTGCTCTTTGCAGCACTTCAGAAGGATCCATCGCTAACGTAGAATTTTTAATTCAACGAAAATATGGGCATGATAAACATGGAGATCGCAATATAAAAAATAAAGATATTTTAGATCCCATGTTAGACCAGATTTATGTGAATTTAACGGATAGGGATGGAAATTCGGAACTGCATCTTGTTGTAATACACGCATGTAAAGAATCTAATCCGACTTATCGCGAACGATACATTAAAAAACTTGGGATATTATTAGAAAACAAACGAATTAACATAGAAAGTGTGAATACAAAGGGACAAACAGCATTGCAAATTGCTGCAAAGGCAAATGCTAACGAAATAGTTGCGATATTAGAAGCAGCTAAAGATAAGCAAGCTAAAGCTTCGGCTGAAAAAACTGGAAAAAGACATAAACATAAAATTGGAGGTGATACAATGCATAGAGCAAGTTCAAAATCAGGTTCAGATGATAGATCTAGACCAAATTCAAGCCCGGCGAATGGAGCTGGGGCAGGTGCGGGTGCTGGTTCTGCGGCTGCGGATGGTTTAAACTCGGGTTCGAGTGCCGGTAAAAATGGGACTCCAAAAGCTAAAACAAGTGCGGCTGCAAGTCTTGCGCCTGCGCCTGCATCAAGTCCTACTTCACCTAGACGAAGCCCAAGCCCCAGTCCAAAGGCTATTTCACACGTTTCACCTCGACCTACAGCGGCGGCTCTGGCTAAGCCTGCAGCGGCGGTTGCCGCAGCTCAGCCTCCAGCCAGTGCAGCTGTTGCGCATGCCCCGAGTGCTGCGGCTCGAGCTGTAGCGGAGGCAGCTGTCGCAGCTGTAGCTGCTGCCAAAGCACAGACCTCGGCCCAAGCACCCGCACCCGCCCCCGCGATGCCATCTCCCATGCCCGCCTCCAGTCCTACCCCAACTCCCCCAGCAACCGGTGGAGCAGGAGCAGGTGCTAGTGGTGCTGGCGCAGGTGCAGGTGGTCCAGAACCAACCATAGCTAAAATAGTAACCCCACCCGAAGCATTTGCGATGGCGGCTGCGGCCATGTCCCCTTTATTCCCTGTTGCATTGCCTAAAAGCTCTGCACAATCGCCCGCACCAACTGCAGCACCAAATGCTGCAGCCGCTGCTGTCGCAGCTGTAGATGCAGCTATGGCAGTTAATAAAGCACGCATCTCAGTTGCTGAGAAAGCCACCGAAGCGGCGTTTGCAAGCCTAACGGATGCAACCATCGCTGCTGCAGAAGCCGCCGTTTCAGCTGCAGTACAAGCGCAAGCAGATGCAGAGAAAGCGCATGCAGATGCAGCGAAAGCCCTCGAATCTAAGAAACCCACCGCCGCAGCAGCTGGCGCTGGTGGAGGTGGTGGCGGTGGTGCTGGTGCGGGCACTTCTGGCGCTACTGCTATGGATATAGATAGTAAAGTTGCGGATGAATTGACTAAAGCTAGTAGTTTTGATGAATTCATGGCCAAATTCAATGCTGGCGCTGCTGGCTCGGATGATTCTTTTGAAGCATTAGAAAAATTAGCAAGACAAAGAGAAGCAGAGGCATTGGCATTAAAAAGACAGGTTGAACAAGAACAAGCCGCTGAAGCAAAACGCTTATTCGACTCGATACAAGCCTCACAGGCAAGACGAAGGGAGTATGAACAAATGTTAGCAAGAATGCACTCCAGAAAAAGAAAAACTCCGGAGTTCAGCGATGCTGCACCTGTACTTGGCCCAACGATGCCCTCAGCCGCTGTTGCTGCAGCTGCATCGGCAGGAGCCTCGGCAGCAGCAGCTGCATCAGTAGCCTCGGCAGCCGCTAAAGAAGCTGCTGCGGCAGGTGCTGGTGATGGTGCCGGTGCTGCAGGGTCTATCCCACAGAACCCGCTTCTCGTGACAGCATTTCAACGTGCAATGCAATCAGGATCGGGTACTGCTGCAATACGCACGGGTGCTATTGCAGCTTTAATAAGCTCTCGTGATCAGGTACAAAATGCTGCAGCCATTTTATCTCTGGCTCCAGGAGCACAAGGGCAACAATCCCAACCTGCTCCAGCATCCGGGCAATCTCTAGCAGGGGATTCAGCCTCTGCTGCTTCAGCGCCTGCAGCCTCCCCTAGTGCACAAAGACGTGATGAACAAGGAGATCCTAAGCGACATAAGGCCTAAAATTTGTAGGGCCGGTCCCCG
>Ga0207154_1010_pt1 | contig 35352 bp, 33 predicted proteins | sample Alteio_BWMinHeat_28_FD_153576 | JGI IMG/M metagenome (GOLD analysis project Ga0207154, IMG submission 153576) | Enriched cells from forest soil in Barre Woods Harvard Forest LTER site, Petersham, Massachusetts, United States -... | ecosystem: Environmental > Terrestrial > Soil > Temperate forest >... | reverse complement strand
GCAGATCATTTGCAGACGTTGGAAGAGGTAGAGCGCGACCACATTCTGAAGACACTGAAAGAGACGCGATGGACTCTTTCCGGGCCAAGTGGCGCCGCGGATCGCTTGGGATTGAACCGCTCAACGCTTTACTTCCGCATGAAAAAGCTCGGGATCGCTCGAAGCGTGAATGCAAGCCCCGAACAATTTGAAGAAGGTAGTCCGCGAACAACGCGTTCGATTTGACCGTTCTTGTTCGGAGAGAGACATAGGGAACTTTCCCGACCGCGGGTCTGTCAATGAATTGCTGACGATTCTCCGCTTTGGGGCAGCGCATCGTACGCCAGGGCCTAAGCACTTCTGCCAGATAACGCGCACAACCACAATCGCGGCAACCGACAGATAAACGCCGACAATCCCTCGCGATTGCTGCTCCCACCGTCACGGCGACAGTTACCAACGGAAGTGTCACGAATCGGTGCCAGAGTCAGTACCAGCCCGTAGAATCGCTAATCTGCCTGCCTATGGGCTAGCACGTGCCAACTTGTTGGCACGTGCCCTCACACCTTCGGAAAGGCGAACTGGATCCCGCTTTGTTCTTGACTGCAAGTAAACGATTTGCCAGAACGCACTGCATTCGGCGTTCGGCCGCCTGATTGCATTCCATCAGCGCGTCTGGTTAACGAGGGAGGGAATGTTAATGCGCGCGTTACAAGATGTCGTGAACTGTCATCTGATGTCCCGTCCGCCTTTCGCGGTCAGGAGCGGCAAGCGCCGTAAGATCAAACCTGTCCGCCAGTTGGTTAATCGAGAAACTACCGCAGCTAAGAGTAATGGAGATCAAGTGCTCGTTGAGCGAGCCTTGGCTGGAGACTCGGTAGCTCAGAACCGTCTTTTCGCAACTCACACCCCGCGGCTGTATCGAGTCGCGTTTAACGTTCTACGCAACAAAGAAGATGCGGAAGATGCTGTGCAGGACGGGTGTTGCAATGCTTATTCGAAACTCCACACCTTTGAGGGGCGGTCGTCCCTCTCGACCTGGCTGACGCGAATCGTTATCAATTCAGCGCTGATGATCCGCCGCAGAAACAAGCGCCAATGCATGACTTCGCTGGACGAAGTTTCCGACGACGCAAGAGGTTTGCAGCAGTGCTTGGTTGATGAGCGGCGCACTCCTGAGGAAGCCTGTAGGGACGAAGAAGTGAATGAGTTGCTGGCACAGCAGATTCAGCAACTGCCCCTTCCAACTCGAACAGCATTTCTGCTCCGCGATGTGGATGAGCTCACCACATCGGAATCAATGGAGAGGCTTGGCGTTAACGAGAGCGCGCTGAAGTCTCGAGTCCTGCGTGCTCGCCGGAGGATCGCGCAGAATATGGGCCAACTACTTCACGCAGATCGTCAGAGAAATCGTTTCTCTATCACGGACGATTGACGCCTTGCGAATGCTTCGTCTACGGCTACTTCGAGCACTGGGCAGGCAAGCCATGATCGGGTATGACGTCAGGTTCTGCAACTACTGCAAGCACTCAATCATTGACGGCCAGCTATGGGTGCGCGAAAAGATTTACGATCCCCGGCTCACAGCCCAGGACACGGCTTATTGCCACTTCCACGCGGAGCCGTTCGAAGGGCAGCAAGCAAGCTGTTGGGAAACATATTTGATGCAACGCGAAATGGATCGAATAGCGGTGACTGGTGGAAATGCGAGCACGTTACGAGCTGCGAGTCTCTTCGCTTAGTCATATCGACCACTGCTCTTGCGAATGTGCAATTAAGCGAGCTCATCAATTCACTAAGGAAGTGACGAACTCCGTGCGAGACAAGTTACGCACCATTCATATCGTGACCTCGGTAGTGGTGCTCCAGATCGCTTACCGGATCACGATACTTTTGAAGCGCCTGAATTATTAACTGGCTGACGCCAGAAACGTTGAGAAAGGAATCCCAGACATAATGAGTGTTCAGGCCGCAGGTCAGGCTGCGTCAGTGCACTCTCTCACCCGGAGTGTCGACGCGAGCCATAAACCCGCGTTGGTCGGGCGGTCGATGGGCTAAACCGCCTGGTAATGGCATCTGGCCGGTCGAGGCGCGTGGGGTCTGCTGATAGGACTTTGTGCACGATCTGCTCCGATTTGTGATGCGGCGTGACAAGGCCACAATTTTAATTACGATGACGTCGCGGCACGCTTCGGAAATGGGATTTGCGAATTCGCTACGGACTGTGGCCCAGGCACCCCATAGTCCGAATCGGCGAGCGCGTGACCGCCGACGATCAAATCGACTGGCGCATCGTACTTGTCCATGACGGCCTCCACGAAGACGAAGCCCGAATGCGGGAGGTCCAGCACCTCTTGCAATTCGTTGCTGGTCTGAACGACATACGTTTCCGCTTTCTTGTCACGAGAGAAGACGTTTGGCAATTCCGAATACCGCCAGTTCGCAACGTCGTTGTACTTGGCATCCTTACCCAGGACGGCTCTCTCTACTGTGTACCCCGAGTTGTTGATTACGAAGATGAAGGGCTTAAGGTCGTGCCGCATTACGGTCGAGAGCTCTTGCACGGTCATCTGGAGTGATCCTTCTCCGGTTAGCAAAATGTGACGCCGCCCGGGGGAAGCGAGAATGGCTCCGAGCAGTGCGGGTGTCGCATAGCCGATGGAACACCAGACAAAAGCCCCGGTGATATAGGTGCAAGCCTCGGGCAGTGTGAGTCGCCCCATACCTGCGCTCGATGCTCCGTCTTCCACAACGATCACATCTCCGGGACGCAGGAAATTCTGTATCGCCTTCCAATATGCGTCTTGGGTCAGGGGATCGCCCGAGGGAACGAAGGGCAACTGCTTCGACTGACGAGCCGGCTGCTTCTTCGTGACGATGCCCGAAGACGAGTCAACTATGGACTGCAAGAGCTCCGCAATATAGACCCCCTGATAATTCTTACCTGCCGTATCGACACTGTCGGAATTCAGATGGATGACAGAAGCGGGCAGCTTGTCGGTGAAAAAACCAGCCGTTGTTTCGACGCGCCTGAAACCAACCGTCAGCAGACAATCGCTTCCTTCAACAGCCTCGCGCGTTGCGGGGGAGCTTGCAATACCGGCGTAGGTTCCAACAAATTGAGGGGAACTCTCAGGGACAGCTCCTTTGGCACAGTTCAGCGTCGCGACCTGCATGTGAAATCGTTCGGCGAGTTCCACGATTTGCCTCGAAACACCGAAGCGCATCGCATCCATATCCAATAGAAATGCGGGCGACTTAGCTGCATTCAATTTCTCCAGAATCATCTCGGTGCAGGCTTTCAGGCTTTCCGCCTCGCTTGGGATCATTTCGAGTTTGAGGGGACCGTCGGGTACCTCGATCTCGAGGTAAGGGATGTCGGAAGGCAATTCCAGGTAGACGGGGAGTTTTCGACGCCACGCCGTCAGAATGAGCCGATCGACCTCAGCAACAGCATTCTCCGGAGTGAGTCGCGCTTGGGCTTCTGTTATCTCGGCGAACATACGACAGAGGTTCCCTTTCTCTCGATCGACGAGAGTGTGGTGCATCAGATATCCACGTTGAATGGCACGCAGTGGAAGGGAGCCAGAAATCAGGATCACTGGAACATGTTCGCAGTATGCGCCGGCGATGCCGTTGACCGCGCTAAGAGTCCCGACACCGTGTGTCACTATCATTGCGCCGATGCCGTTGATTCGCGCATACGCATCCGTCGCGTAGGCGGCGTTGAGCTCATTACAATTTCCAATCCAGGCTGGCTCACCGCGGTCTTCGAGCTGTTGCATAAGTCCCAGGTTGTAATCGCCGGGGACGCCAAAGAGATGGCAAATACCAGCTTCTTGAAGACGGCGAAGCAGAAAGTTTCCAATCAACTGTTTCATAACGCATATCTCCTTTCAGTGCTTGGTGAATTCCATCCCATCTATCCGACGGCTTCAACTACATTGCGTTCGAACTTCATTTTTCGCCAACATTCACGCCTCTCATGTAAGGGCTCGGGTCTCCGCACGTCTGCCATACTATTGTGCGGGTAGTCCCATGGCCTGAAGCAGTTCGTCGTGGGCCTGAATGTAGTTGAGCCGCGACTGAAGAAGCAGCGCTTTGGCGTCAAGCTCTTGAGCCGCTGCGGCGTCAGCTTGTGACTGGAGAGCTTCGCCACTCACGAGCTGCTGCGCGCTGACTCGACGGGATTCGGTTCGCAGGGCCAATAACTGTCCCGAAACGTTTACCATTTCCTTCGTGCGATCGAGCTTGTTCAGGGCAGTTTCGACGCGGACGTCTACATTGTCAGTGACGCGCGCGAGATTTTCCTTGGCTATTGCCAGCTTAGACTCGCTTTCTCGTAAGTCCGCTCGCCTCCTGCCACTATCAAAAAGGTCATATGTAAGCTGCACTCCGAACGTCCCGTAGTTACGGGCGAGAAATGGAACATTGTCTTGATAGTTATAGCCCGCGAAAGCGGAGATGTCCGGGAGGTAGTCTGCCTTCGCTATCTGAACGCCAGCGGAAGCTCTTTCTACATCGGCACGAGCGGCTGCCACCTCCGGATGTGAGGCTAAGGCCGTCTTCACGCATTCTTCATGCGGGCATGTGTCCTTTATGGGCGGGACTGTCGTATCTAAGACTAGCTGTGTCCTGACCGGTAATCCAATGACGTCGTTGAGCTGCATCGTCAAGTCGGAAATCTGCAGGTCTGTGGTGAGCAGGTCCTGCTTCGCTTCCAGGGTTTCGGCGCGACTCTCGATTAGCTGTTCGTCAAGCGCGCTTCCGTACCTCACCTGCTGAACACGCTCGTTTTCAATGTCCTGATCAGCTCGGAGCTTAGCTTGCCAAGCACTGCGATGAACTTCCGCAATTAAGATCTGGTAGTAAATTTCGTGAACCTTCAGCGCAACCTCGTTCTCGGTCTCCTGGGCGTCAGCGTGTGATGCCTTCAGATCGGCCTCAGCGGCGGCGTTTACCGGCTTAACCCTAGTAACGAGTTGTGTCACCGGTTGGCTAAGCGTAGTTCCGCTGATCACATAGGTTTGTGCGCCTTGAGTGATCGTTACAGGGGTGGCGGGAATTAGGCTGCCGGCTACGCTGCCAAAGCTGCCCGCCGGAATTCCAATAAACTGAGTGTCAGTGAGTCGAAGGACCTTGCTATCGTTCTGTATTTTGGGAAAGTATGCACTCCTCGCGGCAGCCTTGGCGTCCTGCTTTTGCTCAACTTGGAGCTCGGCGATACGCACCAGGTGATTGTGTTTCAGAGCCAACTGCACAGCTTCCTGTAGCGTAATCTGGCGTGGAGAGTCTTTATCAGCTGTTTGCTGAGCAAGGCCGAGAGAGGAATAAACGGCCGTCGCGATTAGCAAGGAGATTGCCTTGTACTTCATTTATTTTGACTCCTTTTTGGAGACCAGCATCTGCTGTATGGTGCTTAGGTCCCCATACTTAAGCGGCGATTGTCGCAAGAGGGCTACGAGGACCAAGGCGATCGCGGCGGCCCAGGCGATCAAGTAGAATGCGTCGATTAAGCTCAGTGTGTATGCTTCAAGCCGAAGTCGAGCACCCACGACATCTACCGCGCGCCCAGTCGCTTGAGCTAAGCCCGATGATTTAGCAAAAAGCCCCACAGTCAATTGCCGGATACTTCCTTCGGCAATCCAATTTCCCTGCCGCACGTGAAGCCCCAGAAAATTTGAGTGAATTTTCTCCCGCTCGGCGATGAACCGGCTCATGAGGATCGCTCCAATAGTCCCTCCAAAAATTCTCACGGTGTGAATAAAAGCAGAAAACGTGAGGATTCTCTGCGGCTTCACTAACGCACCTGAGAAAACCCCCTGCAAGATGAGCGCAGAGACCAATCCAATGAAGGCGAAGCATTGACCGAAACCGGTGAGGAATTCGGTGCGGTAGAAGTCTGCCGCCGCCCACCCGCTAGTGATTCCGGTGTTCAGAAAAGAGGCAAACGCCATGCCCGCAAAACCTGTTGCGATGAACAAGCGCGGATCTCCGTTCGAAATAAGCAGGACGCCCGCCGCAAAAGCAAGCGGAACAAAGGAAGCGGCGGTCCAAATCACCGCCGGCCCGATCTGGTTCGGCTCGAATCCGTGGATGGCGAGGGCTTGCGGGATCAGGATGATGGTTGTCACCAGAAAAAAGCGAAAGAAGAACAGCCCAGCGGCCAGCAGAATCGTGTCTCGATTGCGAAGATAAGGCACATCAACAAGAGGGTTGGGAAGACGCAGGCGGTGAATGAGGGCGCATAATAGAAGAAACGATCCGCTCGTGAAAAGTGCCGCGAATACTCCGGACCGCCACCAGTCGAGCCTTTCTCCCTGTTCGCACGCAGCCAAAATCAGTGCAAGACCAGCACTCGCGTATAGAAATCCGGCAAAGCTCGGCACCTCGCCGTGTTCTCTCGCGGGAGGGGATTTCGGGATCCCGAAGTAGATGCATAACATCATCAACGGCGTGATCACTGCCGAATTCCAAAACATCCATTGCCAAGACAGATGATCCCTATACCAACCGTACAGCGAAGGTGCAATGTTCACTGCGCCATCTACGAATGAGGCGTAGAGAGCAATCGTGAAAGGAAGATACCGAAGAGGAATGTTGCGCAAAGCAAAGGCGAGCGTGAGGGGATAGAAAGTGCCGGAAGTTAATCCCGCCAAAACCAAAGCTGTGAGAACAAGGCCGTAATTGTGAATCCAAGGCAAAAAAATCGCGATCAGCGTAAACAATGCTGCGGCCGTCAACAGAATTCGCCGTGGTGCAATCAGGCCCCCGAGATAAACAGTGAATGGCCCGATGAACATTAGGCCGACGTCGAAAGCAGTGCCGATCCAAGCGCTCTCGTCGTACCCAAATCCGCGGTGGCCTCTGAAGTCGGCAAGACCGAGCGAGATCATCCGGCTCGTGAGAGTGACGACTCCCGCGCCGATAATTACGCCCAGGATCCCGAGCAATGGGCTCTTGGAAAGGTCACCTGGCACGGCTCCCGCAATTCCGCGCGCGAGCTGCGCTGGAGTAGGTTGAGGCAATATTGCAGTTGACGCGGACATCAAACGCTCCGATCAGTGTTTCGTCCGGACAGTCGCGATCACGGAAAGTCCGGGACGCAAGCTATTCGCAAAGCTCGAATCTTCAAGCGCTATCTTCACGGGAATCCTTTGAACGACTCTAGTGAAATTGCCGGTGGCATTATCAGGCGGGATGAGCGCGAACTGCGAACCGCTCGCCGGCGCAATCTCGAGTACATTGCCGTGGACCAGCCGATCGGGGTATTCGTCGATGCGAATTTCAGCTGGATCGCCAACTTTCAAATTGGTGAGTTGGGTCTCGCGATAGTTAGCCTCGACCCACCTACCAAGCGGCACGAACGAGATAACTTGTGTTCCTGGAGAAACCAGTTGACCCGCCTCCACTTGCTTCTCGCCGACCGTACCATCAGCCGGCGCCTGGATTCGTGTGTAACCGAGGTTCACTTGGGCCACTTGCAGTGCTGCCTCCTTGGCGTGTAGGTCAGCAATGAGCTCCAGCCCTTGGGATTCCAATACCGCCTTTTCGCGCTTCTGGGCCTCCGCGGAGTCTACGGAACTAACGAGAGAACTCCTCGCCTGTTCGAGGTCCGCCTGGCGACTTGCCAGTTGAGCCGAAAATTGTTGTTCGTTGGCTACTGCCTGCTGGAGTTGCTGCTGTGTGGCTGAGTGCGTTTGAAAAAGGGCTTCCTGCCGGTCACGTTCGGCGCGTGTCCACACTACCTCTGCTTGGACGGCCGCGATGCCGGCCTCCGCAGCAGCAATCTGCGCTTTTGCCTGATCGACTCCTGCTAGGGCCTGTTTGATCCGGGTGTCCTGAAGCTCGCGTTGGCGGAGGTTGTTCTCGATAGCAGCCTTCGCAGCCTCGACGGCTGCGCTGGCTTGAGCGGCATCTGCTTTGTAATCGTCGTCTTCGAGCTGAACCAGGAGATCGCCCTTATGGACTGCTTGGTAGTCGGCCACGTCGACATCGCGAACGATGCCTGCCACTTTCGTGCTCAGCGGCGTGATATCTCCGTGGATGTAGGCATCATCCGTCGTCTGGTCAATTCTCCCCCCCTCCCAGGCATTCGAGTTCCAACTGATCGTCGCGAAGATTGCCGCTGCCAGCAGTACGACAATCGCGGGCGTCATGTACTTCCGAAACTTGCGACTCGGGCCTGTTGCGACATGCTCCGACGCTGATTTCAGTTCGAGTGCGTTTGCCGGGGCGGCTGTGCTCGGGCGCGAAGCACCTGGTTTTGGCTCTGGTGCTTGTAACGGAGCCGGCGTGCTCGCTGTGGCCATATTGAAAAAACCTCCGGGTGCCGTTGGCACTCTGTACTGAAACCACGTCAAGTGCCGAGCTGCATTCTTGTTCGCCCTCTTGAAAAAGAACTGCTTACGGTCGCCTTGACGCGCAGGTACGAATCCTTTGGTGTTCGCATTCGGTCATTTGCGAACGTGCTGACAGTTGGCAGTCTGATCCGCAGCAGTCGCCCGAATGGCTACCATTGATTCGCTGATTTGCGCCGACAAATTTGGCCCGAACCCATGTGAGGGGACGCTGGAGAGTTTTTGTGGGCTGCAAGTGCATCGATCCACCTCGAAAGTGTCTCGCGCAGGACATTCCTAACGAAAAAACGCAATACCGAAACCCGAATACGGCCGTTCAAAACCGCATGTCAGCAGCCAAACAGTTGCGAGAATCTTGTCACCTGCCGCGCGCATACCTTCAGGACAAATCACCCAAAGCGTGTTCTTTGAATACACGAGTTGTGGTATCGCAAGTGCCTATCGGTTCGTGTCCGCACCCGCGGGGTATTGGCACCCCGAATGGAAGGAACAATGCGAGCCATGGCACGACTGAGTTCCGATCGGAAAAGCCTAGAACAGGTAGCGCGTGTCGCTTTAGCGACGCTCGACCAGTAGACGAAACTGTCGGTTTTAGATGCCAACGTTGGGCGTCGGGCAAATGATTTATGAGAAAAGCCCAGTACGAAGGTTTTGAAGCTCTCAATCCTTTCTTCGGAGTCGTCATGGACGGCATACGGGAACTCGTTGATGGCAAACACTATTTCAACGCGTTTGCCGAAGACGCGATTTTCGAATCTCGCTATCACTTTCCCGGTTGGCCTACGATAATTCGAGGACGCGCCAATCTGATAGCCCGCTTCAGCGGATACGGCAAGACGATCAAGCTCCACTCGGGCGACGCACTTGTTGTGCACCACTCTCGGGATAGTCGCGTTGTGATTCTCGAGTACGAAGTGCATGGCATGATTCTTTCGAGTGGCGCACCCTATGACAACAGGTTCATCTCGGCTATCACGATTCAGAGGAGAAAGATCGTCCATTGGCGACCCAATAAAACTGTCTCACTAAGGGGTTCACTCCCGCGAGCGGGCTCGTCCCCTGTGCCAAAACTGCTCCAGAATCCGAAGTCTTCATGCCATTGGGGTTAGCTTTCAGCGAAAAGCAGATTCCCCGAATTACTGAAAACACAGAGACGCCAAAATAGGGAATGGAGCTGTTGGAGTCGGTCGGTCCGCACGCAAGGTAGGCGCGCTAGGTTATATAGATTCTTGTCTTCCCTGATTTCGACCCCACAACCCGACTGCGAAATGATGAAAGGCCCCAAGCCTTATCAAGAATCCACGACACCTCGTCTGGGTACAGGATTGGGTACAAGTAAAAGCGTGAAGAATGTGCGGGTACCTTCGGTAGCGACACCAGGCAAACGAGATATAGTTTTTGACTTCATCTCTCACACTTCGTCGCGCAGCGGACTCGCAACCGATAGCTGCCGTCGTACCGGCGCATTCGCGCTTCGGCCTCTCCCCCCGCTTCGGAAGCCATGATGTGTTGCCAAGTCGCTGCGAGCTCGCTCAATCCTCCGGGTGGACTGCAACCGTCCAGCCCCAACTCGCAGCCTGTTCTTCGGAAAGCCCGGTATAGTCCAGATAGCGCTGGTTAAAGAACTCGGCGCTCCCATCCGGACGCGCGGACCAGGTCAGCGCCGGAATCGTGTCGACAATCAGCTTGAGACTGCCTGCGCTCACACGGAGGGCGTCCTCAGCGCGTTTCAGGTCGTCGATATCTGCGACCAGAGTGTACCAACGAACCACGCGGTGCTGTCACGCGCTGGAAACGCGCGATTGTGTGAACACCCGGACAACATGCGGGAGATCCTCGGGGTGAACGGTGTCGTTCGTGCCCCATTGCTTCAACTCCCCCAGTGTCCGTCCGGTGTATTCAAGGATCTGGCGGTTGACGAATCGGACTTCGCCGTCAGGAGACAGGAGTGCCACCAGGCCGGGGATGCTATCGACGATCAGGCGCGAAAACGTGAGTCCGTCGTCCATACCACCTTTCGATAAGGGAACCGTGTCAACGTCACCTGTGTTAGGTCTTTGGCCGCTAAGTCGGACTACATACACCATTCTCAATACGACGCGCCACGTTATTTCAGGTCATGCCTCGGAATGACGACGATAAGAAAACCTGGCGCTCACGGTTTAGACCGACGCGACTCGCGCTCCAGCGGCGGCGGTTAGCAGCGCCTCCACTTTTGTGTCTAGGTCGCGGGCGACTTGCAAGGCTGCATCATTTCCGTAGGGAGCCAGAAAAGTAGCCATCCTGTCGTAGGAGAGATGCACTCCGTCGGGTCGCTCGTCGACAAGGATCGTAACAGGGGCATAGGAGCCGGCATCTGGGACGAGCTTGGCCATCTCCTTCATGATGAGGGGATTCCCAATGACGAAGCGAATCATCTTCGGAGTCTCATAACCCATTTCTTTGCGGATAATCGCGCCGTGATCCAACTGCATAAACAGCATCAGTCCTACTTTGCTCAAGCCTTTCTCAACTGCGCTTTTCAGTTCGGCAGAAGCACGCGCTTCGTGAGTAGATCGCCCAAATTCAGCCATATCCGGATGACCGATAGCGGCGTTTACACCTGCGATTACTTCATCAAACCGCTTTGAAGTAGTCAGACTGAAACGCTCTATCTCGATTTTTCTTATCATCTCGAACCTCCTCGCGCAGAATCGAACCTTGATCTCAGTCGCCCTGCGGCACGTTGAATCGCTGGCCAGGCGACACAAACATCTTGAAGTCTCTAACCAAACGTGAAATCGAGAACCTGAGCGCCGGGATCCAGGAACTCGATCTCAAATGTATGGTCTGTGACTGGGAAGCCCTTCTGCCGAATGAGCTGATACATGCGGGGCTGGCGAATTTCGCCGTTGCCGTCTGATCCGGTGTCAACTCCGTTGTTGTCGCTGGGGGCGGCACCGTCGAGCGTAACCTTGAACCGAACCGGCTTGCCGTCCTTCGTCGGAGCCAGAATGATGTTCAGGTCGCGGGCGTGGAAGCGGAACATGACCTTGCCGGGCTCAGCCTGCAGCACCGCCGCTTCAGGGCCGACGCTCCACGAGCCGACAAGTCCCCATTGGTTCAGCGAGAGCGACGCCGGCACAGTGTAGGTCCGGCGCGAGTCGCGCGCCACTTTTTCAGGAGACGCGAAATTCTTGGCCTGCCGGTAGCCGACGTAAGTCTCCGGAGTTCGCTGGTCGTTGCTCGGCGCAGCCTCGGCCCCAACGCCCGACACGGAAACTGTATCTTCGGCGACATTGGCGGCGCCATTTTCTTTCAGCAGTTTCTGGATGACGCGCTCCATCTCGACATATTCGCCCTCGCCATAGTGCCGGTAACGAATCTCTCCTTTGCCATCCACGACGTATTGCGCCGGCCACGCTTCGTTATGAAACGCCTGCCAGACGTTGTAGTCGCTGTCGATGGCGACCGGGAATCCAATATTGAACTTCCGTGTCGCCCACTCGACGTTGGGACGTTCATGCTCAAACGAAAACTCCGGCGTGTGCACGCCAATGACGACAAGTCCTGCGTCTTTGTATTTCGCCGCCCAGCTTTTCACGTATGGCATCGGACGCAGCGAGTTGATACAGGTGTAGGTCCAGAAGTCGACCAGCACGATCTTGCCGCGCAGAGATTTCGCGGTGAACGGGCCGGAGTTGAGCCAGCCGACTGCACCGTTCAACTCAGGCATCGCCGCCGGCCGCTGGCTCTGCGAAAAAAGCACCGCGCCAACGAGCCCGGCCACTATAGCGAAGGCGCCGATTTTGAGGTTCATGAATTCCCACTTTCGACGCACAAGGTGTCAGCCCTCGACCAGCTGTTGGCCGCCGTCAATATCGAAAGTTGCTCCGGTGACCGCTGTGTTCGTCATGAGGTGGACCGCGAGGGCAGCAATGTCAGCGGGTCCAACGACGCGTTTGATCGGTAATGTTTTGCGGAGTTGCTCGCGACGCGTATCCAGCTGATCACCAAGCAGGGATGCTGATAGCGGCGTGTCGACAAAGCCTGCAGCGATTAGGTTGACACGAATCGGCGCGATTTCGACGGCGAGATTTCTTGTGAGAGCCGGCATGGCGGCCGTGAGAGCTCCGATGAGGGCCATTCCCGGGGCGGCGTGACGGCCGCCGGTGCCGCCCATGAAGAGCAGCGTGCCTCCGGGCTGCACCTTTTTCGCGGAAAGACGAGCGACCTGCATCGGCAGAAACAGGTGGGCTTCGACGTCGCGGCGCGCCCGGTCAAAATCGAAGTCCGCCAGCGTCGCATAATAAGGACCGGGGCCGGTGACCAGTACGTGGTCGATCGGCGTCGGTAGCTCGCCGAAGAACATCGCGAGACGTTCAAAGTCGGTGGCGTCGAACGCTGCAGTGCTCATCGCGCCGAACTCGCTCGCTGCGCGCTGAATGGGCTCAGGAGTGCGGGCGGCCAGGATGAGTTTTGCTCCCTCGGCACGCGCAAGTCGCGCCGTTTCGAGACCAATGCCAGCACTACCGCCGATCACAACTACGGTCTGCCCGGCAAGCGCGGACTCACGCCGGGTGGGAGAAGGAGTGCTTGCAGTGCTCATGAATTCCTCCAGTTACTCATTTGGTTGCAGACACCCCGGCCGATTTCGCCGACGCGGTGAATGTCGCCGCATTCTTTCGGACAAACTCCTGCACACTCAGCGGCCCTTGCCCTGTCAGTGTGAGCACGTCGTCCGACATCCGGTCGAAGCGCCCCGCGCGATGCAGATCAGCCATGGCCACGAGGTGGTTCACCAGGTGAATCGGCAAGCCACGTTTGAGCAGTCCATCCCGCCAGGGCTCAACCGGAATGTCCCGATAGGTGATCGTGCGGCCCAGCGCCTTCGAATACTCCTGTGCATAGAAATCCATGTTCTCGGACTGCGGACCGGTCAGGTGATAAATCTTGCCGATGTGCGACTGCGGGTTTTCGAGCAGAGTGGCAACCACACGTGCAGTGTCTTCCGCTGCGACCGGCGAAGTCTTGCCCTCGCCGAACGGTAATCTAATCTCATTTGATTGCCTGACCGAATCGGGAGTGAGAGTCAGGAAAAAACCTTCGAGAAACACTGTCGGCCGTACGTGAACAACCGGCAGACCAGACCAGTTCAGCACCTGCTCTGAAAGCCACTGCAGCTTGTGCTGCGGGCTCGGAGTAGTTTCGGTAATGCTCATCTGAGAGATCGTCATCTGCGACATATTGATGAACGCCTTCACGCCGTGATACTTCGCCACCGCCGCTGTATTGACCGTCGCGGCCAGGTAGGCATCCGAAATCGACATGCTGAAGTACATCGTGTCGCAGCCGGCAATCACCCTATGCATCGAATCCAGATCGAGCAGATTGCCAACCACGACCTCCGCACCCATGTCGCGCAATGCCTGAGCGCGCTCGTCTTCGGTTCGCACCATCGCACGCACCGGTTTGCCTTGCTTAAGCAGCAGTTCGGTGACGGTTCGCCCCACCGCGCCGACCCTGCCAGCGGCGCCGGTGACTAGGATGGGATTCGCCATGTTCTGTCCTCCTAAACCGCTGCTGTCGCCGCGCCATGTCCCACGGCTGCGGGCTTGCGACCCGCAACGTGCAAGTCGTGAAGCGCCTGGACGAAAATCTCGGAAAAAGTGGGGAACGGCTGGATCGTGTCGCGAAACATCGCAAGCGACACGCGGGCCCGGATCGCTAACGTGGCCTGTTGAAGCCACTCGCCTGCCTCTGGGCCGAGGGCGTACGCTCCCGTCAATCGCTCGCCGTCGCCCAAAAGCGTAAGGAATCCGTTCGATTCCGCATAGGAGCGCGTGTATGTGGCGGTCTTGGCCACATCTTTCAATGCGACGGTAGCTTTGAAGCGCGCGTCTGTAACGCCGACGGCGGCAGCCTGCGGATCAGTAAAGACTACGCGCGGAACGGCGTCATAGTTGGCCTCGCGTGGTTCGCCCAGGATATTCGCTGCAGCAACTTCGGCCTGGTATTTGCCGACATGCGTCAATTGCCAAATCCCTGTGATGTCGCCCACGGCCCATAAGCGGTCGCGCACGCGCATGTGCGCGTCAACCGGCACTCCGTGCTCGATGGCGGTGACGCCGACCTTCTCCAGCCCGATGTCTTCAACGCGCGGACGGCGGCCCGTGGCGACGAGCAGTCGATCACCGCGAAGTTCGCGTCCGTCGTCGAGCTGCAAAATATAATCGTTGCCCTCGCGGCTAGCCTTTACTGCTCGCACTTGGAGTGCGACATCAATTCCGTCGTGGCGAAGGGCATCGCCGAGCGCTTGGCCCAACGGAGCCGCCTCACGCGGAAGGAGATGCGTTGCGTTCTCGATGATTGTGACGCCGCCGCTCAAGCGATGGACAGCCTGTGCCATTTCGACTCCGACGGGACCGCCGCCGAGAATCAGCAAATTTTTTGGGACCGCCTTCATGCTGGTGACTTCGTGGCTCGTCCAGACACCTTCGAGTTCGCGCAGGCCGGGGACCGGCGGAATCACTGCGTCCGCGCCGTTGGCCAGCACGACGTGGTCTGCTGTATGTTGGACTCCGTCTACCTCCACCGCGCCAATTCCTACCAGACGACCATGACCGCGAAGAAGGTCGACGCCGTGATCGGCGAGCCACCGCTCCTGACCGGCGTCGGAGTAGTTTGAAACCATGAAATCCCGCCAGGCGAGCGCCGCGCTGACGTTAACTTCGGCTGTCGCTCCAGCTTCTCGGGCAGCATTGACGGCTTCGCCGGGTCGCAACAGCGTCTTCGACGGAATACAAGCCCAGTATGAACATTCGCCGCCTACCAGTTCGCGCTCGACCAGCGCGACGCGCAGGCCACCTTCGGCAAGCGCGCCGACACAGTGCTCGCCCGGCGAACCGCCGCCGATGACAATGACGTCGTAGTCGCTCACTTTGGCAGTTCCGTCCCGGATTGCTCCGCCGCCATGTAGGCGGCGTACCAAACGGGCCACTCGGGGTCGGCGGCGCCGATGCGCTTTTCGTGTTCGCCATGGGCGGTCGCGGCGCGGATCAACGCGGCTATGAGGTCGCTCACGGAGCCGTAGGAGGTTACGCCGGAGTCGATGCGTCCGGGCAGCCGCGTCGTGATTTCCTGAAGGATCCAACCGTTGCCGTCAGGATCTTTGAATAACGCGCGAGAACGGTAGGTCCCGCGTTCGGGATCCGGACCAGTCAGCAAGCCTCTCGGGCCAAGGTGGAAAATCTCACCAACTTCGATACCGACAGCGATCAGCTGTTCGCGGGCGGCTACGATGTCGGAGACGACCAGATATCCTGTCGCGGAACCCGGAGCGGCAGAGGTGAGCTTCGCGCCGAATTGAACTGAACACGACGAGCCGTGGGGCGTAAGCTGTACGACACCGGAACCCGGCGGCGTGACGTCCTGCCTCCATCCCAGCTTCAGGTAAAACTTCGTCGCGCGCTCTACATCGGAGACAGGAAGGATGACGACCTCGAGCTTCTGGTCGAGGGTTGCGGGAACCGGTTTTCTGCCGTCGTCAATGCGCGTTTCGGAAACCTGTTTTGGAGCTGCTGCTGACTGATCCATAGTTGCTCTCCTTTTTGAGTTGTGCTCTGTCCTTTATGCTCGATGCATCATTCAACGATCTAATTTGCCATCTAAACCCGAATAACCCTCAGATGCCACGGGCTTGGTTGACCAGATGTCGGGCTGCCATCGAGAACATCAGCCGACTGATCCCGCTGAATAGCATGCTGACTCCGACAATGATGCCGAGAGCCCATTCGGTGCTATAGGGCCAAGCGCGCCAAATCATGGCCGCAAGAATTAATGTGATTGCGCCGTCCACGAAAAGCCACCCGGAACCTCGTCGAGATCGAAGCTGAAACCCCACAATGAATTCGAGGACGGCCTCCGCGAAAAGATAGATGGCGAGAGCCAGAGTAAGTCCAGCCATTCCCACCAACGGATGAAGCAGCACGTAGCCGCCGGCGAGCACGTATACGATCCCCAGAAGAATTTCCCAAATGATCAGGCCGGTGCCGCGGATGTGCCAGGCGAAGACGAAGTGCATGATTCCGCTGAAGACCAGCAGCCATCCCACGAGGATAGTGACAGCGAGCCCGGCTACCGGTGGAACCACGATGGCGAGGAATCCAGCCACAATCATCAGCACACTCAGAGTGATCGACCACGTAATAGATTTCTTGACCAAAGTTGGAAGGCCCATGGACGCACTGCTCATACTTCACCTCCTTTTGTCTATTCACATCGTGAGAACAACGCGGAATTGGGCGTTACCGCTCATCATGCGAGCGTAGGCTTCAGCTGCTTTTTCCAGCGGATACGTCTCGATCATCGGACGCACGCCAGTGAGTTCGGAGAAGCGCAGGGTGTCCTCGGAGTCGGCTGGTGTTCCTGCGGCCCAGCCTTGAATCACGTGGTTTCCGAAAATGAGCTGTGGCGGAGTGACCTCAATGGGATCAAATGTCGCGCCAATCACCATGAGCTTGCCGTTCGGCCCCAATCCGCCGATCAGCTCGGACATCGCCTTTGAGCTTGGCGCTGTCGCCAGAATCACTTGTGCGCCACCCAGCTTCTGCAATGCCTCCGCTGCGTTCGTCGCTTTGCTGTCGATATATATATTCGCTCCGAGTTTCTTCGCGAGCGCTGCGTTTTCGGGCCCGCGCCCAATCGCCGCGACCCTATACCCAAATTTATTCGCGAATTGAATTCCAAGATGACCCAGACCGCCGATACCCTGCACCGCAACAATGTCGCCGGGCACGGCACCGCTCTGCCGCAGCGCGCCAAAGGTCGTAATTCCGGCACAAAGCAGCGGTGCTGCTTCGACGTCACTCAGACTCTCGGGTAATGCCGCGAGTGCTTCCACCGGAGCAACCATGTATTGCTGATATCCGCCGTCATAGCTGATTCCCGGAGTTTTACGATTGCGGCAATTGCGAAAATCCCCTTTACGGCACTGGAGACAGGTGCCGTCATGGCCGCCGTGCCAGCCGACACCGACGCGCTGCCCCTTTTTCCACGCGGACACACCCGCGCCAAGTTCATCAATAATACCCGCGACTTCGTGTCCGGGAACGCGTGGGTAATTGATGCCGTGGAAACCGTCCTTTGTAAGCGAGTCACTGTGGCACACACCGCAGGCTTGCACCTTGATCCGAACCTGCCCTGCATCGGGATTCGGGATCTCACGCTCGACAATTTCGAAATCGGCGCCAGGCTTAGGAACCTGAGCCACCTTCATTGGTGCTATTGCAACTCTTGTGGTTGCCATGATGCCTCCTTCAAAGGCGCGATCCATTTCATAAGATAGCGTCCTTCTGCCGTGGCTAGCTGCGGCCTTACATCGTCAGAACGACGCGGAACTGGGCGTTACCGCTCATCATGCGGACGTAGGCTTCAGCCGCTTGGCCTCCTGACAGGCTCTGTTCGGCTTCGATCGTGCGAGACGCAATTTGAACGCTGCCACCAGTACATCAAAACCCGTCAAATGGTCAGGACGACCCTGCCGAATGGACGGTCCTCCATAAGATAGCGCAGAGCGTCGGACGCCTCGGCCAGCGGGAACGTCTTCGCCACTATTGGCTTGATTCCACCGGATCGCAGCAACGGGACGATGGTGCTCCATGCTTCTACCCAAGCCGCTGGCGGCTGAGCCAACAGCGCGAAGCTTCTCATCGTGGCCCGCTTCCAGATCAGATCGGTGACGTCGATGGTTGCCTTGCGGCTGGCCGAATAGCCGAGCGTGGTGAGAGTGCCGCCCGCAGCAAGCGTTGACAGTGCCTCACTTAAGATCTCACCTCCAATGGCATCGATCACGATATCCGCACCGTATCCGTCCGTGATGCGCCGCACTCCACCACTTAAAGTCTCACCGGAGAGATCGATGACCTCATCGAATCCGAGTCCCTTCGCCTGCTCGGCCTTCTTGTGACTCGTGGTGCTCGAGATGGCATGCTTCGCGCCCAGAGCTCGAGCCAGCTGTGTTACCGCGTTCCCGACCGATCCCCCGATCGCCGGCGACAAAACAGTTTTGCCAGCCTGAAACCCCGCCAGACTGAGCGCCATCTGCGCCGTAAGATAGGCGATTGGAATCCCAGCGGCGTTTACGTCGTCGATACCCTCGGGTATGAGGCAAAGGTGTTGCGTTCGTACTGCAAGATATTCACTATAGGTCCCGTCTTCTGAAACCCCGTACAGTCCAGTGAACATCACATGTGAACCTGCCGGGAACTCCGTTCCGCCTCCTTCCTCTACGACGCCCGCTCCTTCGTTCCCCAGAACCAGCGGTGATTTCGCCTTGGGGTATTGGCCAGACAAGATCGTGTAGTCCAGTGGCGTCACGCCGGCGGCAGTCATCCGCACCAGCACTCTCCCGTTCGAAACCTCTGGTTTCGGAAGATGAACCAGCTCCAAATCTCCGTAACCATTGAATTCTCTCGCTCTCATTGCCCGCATAGATTGTTCTCTCGGTATAAGACTTGGCGTTGCCATAAAATCTCCTTTTTAGATTTCAGCGAGTCTAGAAGGTCTCGAATGAAACGCATGGTCTTCTTGACTCGTCAGAGCGTTGCAAAAGGTTACCCAACCCGTGCGCGGTAAGCGCCTGAAGCCTGAGATGGCTTGGCAGCTTTTGCGGCCGCCCAGAGCGAGCCGGGGTTGACGCGGTCCGGGTACAACGAAAGCATAGCCTCGTACAGTTCCATCGCCGTCGACGTACTTGCCAGGGAAGAAACGAAATCACGAAGGTAACGCCGCGTTTCCTCAATGTGGCGAGGCGAGCTATCGGGATCGAGGACACCGTGCCCTGCAACCACGGAATTCGGTTGCAGGGATTCGATTTTGTCGAGCGCACGGAGCCACTCCTTGCAGGCACCTTCGTCACACTCGGCGAGATAGAGATGCGTGTTGTTGTAGACGCAATCCCCAGATACGACTAAGCCGATGGAAGGTATATGCAGCGCAGTTGAGTGGGCGGTGTCGGTGTGGCCGATCTCGACGATCTTTAGCTCTTCGCCCTCAAGATAAAAGGTATCTCCAGCGAGAGTTTGGGGCGCGATCAAATGTGACGGAAGCTGGCCCGGGAAGCGCGATTCCCAGAAGGATTGGACAAACTCCGGCTTGATCTGTTCTTGAATGGCCGCGACGTTCCGCGCAGTGGAAATTGCCTTCGCGCTGGGGAACTTGTCTAGCAATTGCTTCAGACCGAAATAGTGGTCGCCATGAGCATGGGTGACATAAATATTTGTGAGATTTTTGCCGCTCTCACCGACCCACTCTAGGAGTTCTTTCGAATGCCGTTCGGTCAGAAACGTATCGACAAGGACGGCGTCGCGCTCACCATAAATGAGCGCGACAGTACTGGCCACCCACAGGAGATTCTCCTTGCCGGGCGGTATGCCTTGCGACGTAGAGCTGCCACGTTTCTTAACTAGTAGCTTCCATTTCAGTTTATACATGGCTTTGTCCTCACAACTCGCCCAACAGATGGGCGAGGTTCATTTCGGGATCCCTTGTCTGGAACCCGCGCTTCACGGCCGCTTGGATTTGGCTTTGAGCTTCTTCTTTGGTCATCGCCTCGCCGAAGAGATCCGAATCGCGACGGAAGTCCTCAATCGGCGCGAGTGCGATAGCGTTGACCCGATCCTTGACAACGGCAAGTCCGCCCGCCGGGAATCTGGCGATTCGATGAGCGAGCGATCTCACGAAATCGCTGAGGGCGTGTGCCGGCACTGCTCGATTAATCCAGCCATACCGTTCCGCCAGGTCTGCGTCATAGTCTTCAGAGCTCAACATGACTTCGAGCGCCCGGCCTCGGCCCATCAGCCTCGTGAGATGCTGAATGCCGCCAGCGCCGGGGTTCGCACCGAGCCCCGCTTCTGGCTGGCCGAAAATCGCTGATTCTCGAGCTGCAAACCTCATGTCGCACGCGAGCACGAACTCGCTCCCGGCGCCACGTACGCGACCTTCGATTTGCGCGATGGTTACGAGCCGGCTAGTGCTAAGACGGCGGAACAGCAGGCCAATCGAGGCTTCGCCCACCAGCTTCGCTGCCTCCTGCCGGTACTCTTTGATCTGCGTCACGTCCACGTGAGAAATAAAATAGTCAGGGTCCGCGCTCTTGAACACGAGTACTCGAAGGGCGCTGTCGGCCTCGGCTTGCTGAATCAGCGAGACCAGATCTCGAACCAGTTCTGGCCCCAGAAGATTCATAGGAGGTGCCGAAATCTCCACCAGCAGAACAGCCTTTTCGCTGCGAACGGTAAGCGTTTTGAAAGATCCGGCGGCTGGAGACGTTGCTGTGTTCATCGTTCTTCTCTTTTCATTCCTGTCGGAGCGCGGAGATCACAGCGCTCGACGAACTGCGTTTCAAGCCCCGCCAAGTGACCTGATTGACAACGTGCGGAAGCTTATGAATCTCACGCAGTGGCGGCTCGTGCTTTAACCTCTTGCCCGTTCCGGGCCTCGATGGCCTTGACGGTCTTTGCAAACGCCCCTCCCAAAACCCACCTGCCGGCAAACCCCAGCAGGAACCCGAGGAGGTATCCCTTGAAATTCTTGCCATCGCGTACCACAACCGCATCCACATCGGTCATTCCGTCGGGTCGCCGGGTGAACGTATAGACGTGGCCCGACTTACCGCCCCAAATGTTGGAGTCGGTGGTCTTCATGACCACACGGAGCGGATTGGACCAGTCGTAATGGAGACGTTCCCAGACACCCCCCGAGCCCTCCGTTACGTCGGCGTCAGAAGGGCCGCGGCTATACACCTTCAGGTAGCCGTCCGCGCTGTTGCCCCAGATCTTCGAACGATTCGGTCCGAAGTCGATGAGCGCAGCGAGAAACTGCTCGGGCGTCGAGGTAGTTGTTTGGTCCATATGGATCGTTGACATGTGTCCTCCTTTAGTAACGTCGCGACCACAGATCGCGGCGATATTCAAAGCTAGTGCTCATTAATGCCCTAGGGCCGGCGTACGATCGCGGGCGGACCGACGAAAGTTGCCGGTGACTTCAGGCCTTCATAGACTGCCTTGACCGGAGCATAGTTGCGCAGAATGAGGTAGAACTGGCCCTCTGGCGCTGGCAGCCAATTCGATTTCTTATCCGGTCCCGGATCATCGTGCTGAATGTAGAGCGTGAATGATCCATCCGCGTTCTTTTTGAAGTTATCAGTGCTGCCGAGTGCGAAGCGATTGATCGGATTAGGAATGGTGTAGCCCGAAGCCGTATCGTACATCGTCACCGACCAGAAACCGGGTGCGACCGACATGAGATACGTCCTGTCTCCCGCGAACGTTAGAGTGTACTTCTTAGTGCCGGAGAGAAGTTGCCAGGCGTCGTCTGCAATTCCGGTATAGTACGCGGCCTCCCTGATGGTATTTCCCGTAAGTCCGTCAACGGCGATCATCGCGCGGGTCAGATAGTCAGAGCCGAAAACCGCCATATTGAAGGGCGGAAGCATCCACCCGTTCTTGTTGGTCCCTGCAACGGCCGCAAAGTCCGCCAGGGCCCCACCGAGCTCGCCGGCAGCGATTTTCATCTGCTGCAACATCAGCGGGTTTACACTCTGCGGACTCCACTGCTTGCCTAGTTCCAACCCGAGATGCTTATACTGAGGAAGCACCGCCTCTACCTCGGCCCGCGGCGGAGGATTTTCGTTCATTGCCGCCGAGCAAATAGTCCAAAATTGCAGCGGATCTTTGAAAGGCATTCTGCTGGAGGCGATCTTTGGATCGAGCTCTGGAGCGGCGTAACTATACGATGGCATTGCCGGCGCCGGCCGCCCTTGGTATTCAGCGAGGCCCTGCAGGGTGATTTGGTCGAGAACGCTCTTGCTTGCGGCGAGGTCGCCTCGATCCTTGACGAAGACGCGTGGCTGTATTTCTATCCATCGCGTCGGTGCGTTTATGCGCTTCACGCCCGGCGGAAGAGTCCCGTGCCAACCCGGGCCGACCAAGGCGAATTTTCCGCCGCTATAACCGCTCGCGGCTCCGGCGGGATAGGCGAAAGAGTTAGTCCACATATCGACGATCTCGACGATGTAGTAGCGCCCGCGCGAATCTGGTACGGTCAGAATCACTGGTTCGGGGCGCAAGTCCACGAAGCCAAAGCCGTACAAAACATTCACGTTGGGAGAGACGTATCCGCTCTGCTGGGCTACCGTCGGCGTGGCTATTTCTGCGAAGCGCCAAATCTCGCCTGGCTTCGATTTGGCAGTCGGCGCAAACGAGACGGAATAGCGCAGGTTGTACATGGCGACGATTGGAGCGCAATAGGTCGCGGCCTGCGTCGACAGTGATTTCGTAAGAGTCGTAATCGCCTGCAACTGCTCAGGTGGAACTTGCGTTTGAGCTGCCGCCGCAGGCGATTCGAGACAAACCATCGCTACGAAAAGCAAAACTGCACAAAGCAATTGGTAGTGCTTGTGAACTCTCAATGGTTTGACCATCAAACACCTTGGGAAACGGGAGAAGTAATTTGGCTCACGCTTCCATCCCGATCAGACGCGGCACTCTCCGCGCCCTTCAGTGCTCCGGGCACAAGCACCGCCCGACCGACTAGACGTCCATGCTCGAAATCGTCGTAACCTTTTTTCGCAGCGTTGAGGGGATAGCGGTCCACAAGGATCTTGAGCCGACCCAGACCTGCCATCTGGACAACCTCCATCAACGCGATGCTGCCGCCGTTAAGGCTCGTGACTAGCTGCGCGCCCGGGGGCACTTTGAAGAAGTCGAACGGAATGGACCCGCCGCCTGCGCCAACCACGGCCAGGCGCCCCCGCCACGAAAGAGCAGCCACTGCTGTGGCGAGAGTCTCGTTTGCACCTACGCAATCAATAATGAATATCGCCCCGACACCGTCGGTGATCTCGCGAATCTGGTGCGCGGCGTTGGGACCTGTCGAGATGACATCATCGGCGCCATACTCGCGAGCCAGCTTCAGTCGGGCTTCGGTCCGGTCGACGGCGACGATTCGAGCGCCAGTGAGCAGCCGAAGAAACTGAATTGCATAGAGTCCCAAGCCGCCAATGCCGATCACGACTGCGGTGCTGCCCGGAAAAATCGCAGGAAGGGCCGGCTTGATGGCGCTGTATGTTGTGATGCCAGCGTCGGTGAGCGGCGCGGCATTTACTGGATCGAGATCGCCAATTGGGACGAGGAACCTGGCCTCGGGGACTAGGACGTATGGGGCGTGCCCTCCATCGAAACCGACGCCGGGGGCGAATGGCCTTCTGATAGAGGCAGTGATTTTCTTCCCCGGACCGGCACATGTGACAGCGTCCACAACTCGCCCACGACGGGTTGACCGCGACAGCATCACCACTCTTGAAGTTCTTCACTCCGGCTCCAACCTCTTCGACCCAACCGGCAATCTCGTGCCCGAGAGTGAAGGGCGGCGGGTCGTTTTTCCAGTAGCTTCGGTCGCGAGATATGACTGTGAAATCGGTATGACACAAACCTGAGCCAGCGACTCTGACCACGACTTGTCCAGGTCCTGCATGCGGTTCGGCAACTTCCTGAAACTCTGGTTGAGTCTGCGCTTGCAAAAGTCGATACGCGAGCATTGTCTATCCCTCGAAATCGATCAAACGAAAATCACCAGTTCCCCTGCGGTCGTGTGGGAGTTGGGCCACCCGGCCCGGGTGATAGTGGGGAAGCCGGTGCTATGTGGCGCTTGCCGCATATTCCCAGTACTCCGGTCCGAGAATGTCCTTGACCACAGGGTAGAGGGCGTTGCGAAAAATCTGTATCGCCGGAAGGGGGCGGAAAGCGATCGTGTATTCCGCGATCAATCCTTGATCATTGTCGGTCACCACCGCAAAGCTCTCGATCTCGCGGCCCTCAATTGTGCCCATCCAGCGGAGGAAGGTGTTGCGGTCGTCCAGACGGAACTCAGCAGTGTAGGCGCCGTGGCGGATCTTAGGGGAAGTCGCCATGATCAGAGCCACCTTCTCCCGACCCTCGACCGCGCGCACCAGGAGCGGGCTATGAAATACAGCGTTTTCGGCCAGAAGTTTGGCGACCGCGGCTGGTGTGTTGTCCCCTGATTCTCGTAGTTTGCGTAATGGATGCATAGACTACCTCCCGAAACTGCCTCTGTCTTAAACCAAATGGATTCCATTTGGCCACCGGCCAAAAGCCTCACTGAAAACCCTTGGCGATCCACTTCAATGCACTCAAGCTCGGCATGAAGAAGTACTCACCGCCGCGAAGCACGTTGAACGTCTCGATGCCGCGGACGAGGTGTCTGACCGGCTCTCTTGGAATGGTGAAGTTCGCTCCCTCTTCTTGCAGTCCGATGATTGGGTCACGCTCATCACCAAGACCCATGAAATTACCGTCGTTGATCCACTCTTGTTGCAGGAATTCAATCGTGGCCATCGCCTTGGCGCTGATGAAAAGAAAAATCGCTCCGCGCGGCACTTCATCATCTGTCTCGGACAAAGCATTTGGATCGTAAGGTGGTCCATACGTGGTGCCGCGCCTTATCAGGCGATGCAGGTTGACGTCGGTCAATCGAGTGAGCTCTGCGTCGCGCGGATTCATGCGGCGAATATGGCATCCGCGCGGAGCCTGCCTGCCACGCGAGTCGTTCGCGTAGTTGAAGTTATTATTCCGTTGAGGGTCCGCACCGAGCGCGGGGTCGTCGCTGTTCGGCGCCAATACCAACGGGGCACCGCTGCGCCAACGGCCCACTAACTTTGCGGCTAACAGTTCCCGTTCTTGCGTGGTGCTTCCATGAGCCTGGAGGAATCGATTGAACGAGCCAACGCGCGTCTGGTATTTGCGAAAGCCCACATACGTGCTGTTACGACCGAGTATGTCAGGCTGCGGCATCGACAGGGGGACTCCGGCCTCACCCGGATATCCCAGGATGAATTCGCCGGCCTTGATCGGCCGTCCCTGGCCGGGAAGCGGATCGACGCCACTGCCCTCGATTGGCGGCTGGTCGATGCCATCCTTATAACCGAGCGAATTTAGGTCGCCCGGCTGCGCCCCGAAATCCTGCATCGCCAAGATGCTGACGCCTGAAAAACCTTCAAACTGTTGCCGAGCGATGCCGAGGATCTGTCGCCGCTTTTCTTCTGAATCGCTGAATGCGCTCAGGCCGATGTGGATTTCACCTTTGCCATATGGCAGGTCCCAATTCTTCGGAGAGTTGACGCCGTCGTCTCCGAGTTGCCGCGCTCGCGCTGCCATCCCTTCGCGGAACGCTTCGGGGAAGCTTTGTAGAGAATCTTGAGGAAGGCCGAGTGCCGCAAGGCCCGCATGGCTGACTCCGACTGCAATCCAAGCGTTCGCCGCATTAAGCCATCCTGCTGCGGAATCAACGTAAGGTATCAGCCGAGCGAGAAACGCGCGGCCAGATCGAGCATCGTCGACTCGCAAAAGCAAGTGGGTGCCAAAGTACGGCGCCGGTCGCTGCCTCAGAACAGTCGCCTGAATCTCATTCAACTCGAGTGCTGGCGCACGCGTCGCGGCACTCGCGCCGCCGGATTCGTTGATGTAAGGCATGCCAGCATCCCCCCGTAGATTCCCTAGTCGAATCCTGAAAAACGACCAGCGCTTGCGGCTATCCAACTTTTTCCAGGAATTCATCAACCGCTTTGCCGACCTGCTTCAGCCGCTGGGTCTCAGCCAAAGTGAGATCCGGATTGGCCACGAACCATCCTTCTGCCGTGATCTGGTGCTTAACGAGGTAATCTTTCGCCCCGGGGCTGCGAATCCCCGGCCAGCCTTCCCAGGCAGAGTCCATGAGGTCCAGATAGTCTGGAATCAACGCGATGAAGTCGTCGATATAGGTGTCCCAATCCCCGTCGAAAGAGGTGGCAAAGAGCAATCTCGTGTCGTTGTCCAGAAAGACGAAGCGCATATCATGGAGAGTGCCGACCTTGATCGCGCCTGGTGTAAGGTTCCCGCCCAGCAATTGCAGAAACGAGCGAAGCCGTTTGGCGCCGCCGGGCACTAACGGAACAACGATCGTCAACTCGGAGATCTTGCCGAGACGAGCGCCGACCCGGCCGGCGCTTTCGATGGGCGGCGGTGGTTCCGAAACCTGCGACGTTAGCTCCTTGAGTACGTTCTCCAGCGCTGTTTTCCCAACCTGCGAAGCATCGGCGAATAGTGCCCTCAGCTCTGAAATTTTCTCCTGAGCCGCCTTGTCCTGCGCGGGTGCGGCCGCCTTCTGTGTCTGTGCTTGCGCCTGCCCTTGGCCTTGCATCGCGGTGTTCTCCTTTCAATCAGTGATTGATAGTTGGATGAACATTTCCCGTCTTACCCGGCGGCTGCCATCTTGTCGCCGAAAACCTCCGCCAGATTCTTCGGCTCCTTGCGCTCCTGGTGATTGGTCTGGTGGCGCAGGATTGACGATTGCCTGTAGACCTCCTTGCGCGAACGCATAATGCTGCCAAGCGGGCGGTGCTGTTCGGTGACGCGCCACGCAGACATCGAAGTCTTGTCCATCTTCTCGAAGTTGTCTTCGCCGCCGATATCCTGTTGCGGCAGCCGCAATTTCGCGACGGTCACATACGGCGATAGGCTCTCGGGCCAACGAACTGTCGTTTTCTCCACGGGCATTTGAGCCAGATCCGAGCAGAGCTGGACCTGGATGTCGAACTCGTAGGGTTGCTTGCGCAGCTCCGCTACGAGCACCGGCCGGAAGACTTGTTCGGCGGAAGTGAGATCGAGAGCTCGCTGTTCAACGCGGTCGGCGAACGATTGAACCGGGGCCACACGAACCTTTGCGATGTAGTCGCCATGCCGCACCGCACCCATAGTCCAATACGTCGAGAGGAGGAGATTCACGGGCTTGGTTTGCGCGAGCTGCAGGAAGGCGCCGAGTTCCTCCCAGGCCCACTGCTCCGGAGGCAGCGTGCCCTTGCCCGTCACAAAGTTGTAGAGAACGCGGTGGAGTGCCGCCTGCCTTTCCTCCGGCGTAAGGTTCCCTGGCGGCGGTAGGCCAAGGTCGGCAAACACAGACTGAATGAACACATAGTGCGCGAGCGTGTTGACGAAGAAGACCGGGTGGTTGATCAGCGCATAGTCGAAGGTACGACTGTCCGGCTCATCTTCCAGAAGAGTTTTCCCCTCGATTCCGAAAATCTTCAGGCCGATGCCGGTGATCGGTCCAAGGAATCGATCCCCGCCAACGTGATTGGTCCCGTTTGAGAAACGAACCATGGCTTCGTGGCGTCCCGGTTTGGCGTAGATGCCCTGCGCATATTCGTTCGGCAATCCACTGAGGATTTCAAATTCTCCCCGGGCCAGACCGTAACCCTTGGCATGGGCGTTGCGCACCACAAGCCCGATTCCCTCGGTTTTGAGCGAGCCGCGCATGTGCTGTTTCATGTCATCGAGGACCAGCTGCAGGGTTTGTTCGAAATCCGGCTCGGGCTGTTCAACGTTCGGACTGTAACGCACAAAGTTTTGAGTCATTGTTGTTCACTCCTTTCGAATGATTGCATCGGCTGCATCACCATGCTGCACGCGCAGCAGGACTCCGAGCCAGGAGGACCCGACTCACCACCAACATCCATGCGAGGTGGATAGTGGGTAAGGCGAATCGCGAATAGATGCCGTCCGGCGCCCAGAATCCGCTCAGCCACGTGGTGCCGCCCAGCACGCTGAGCACGACGACTGCGACCCCGACCCCGAAAAGCGCGTTCGATATCAGTCGTGCGCGCCAGAGCCCGAACGCCGCGGACATGCTCAGCATGGCGCGCGGGAACGAAGTGAGGACGACGAGGGCCCATGCAACATCATTCAGTCCTGGCATCAGCATTTGGCTTCCTGATCCGCTGATCGAGTACGCCAGAGCCGCGTCTACCGAGATGAGCAGGAGGTACAGTCCTCCGAAGGCTGCGCTGGAGGCAGTCGCCGCAGAACCCCAGCCGTCTTGACCCGCATCCGCCAGGGTCGTCCTGAGCGCTGCCGCGAACCACATCAGATTGAGAACATTCAGGCCCAAAAAAATCACAGCGATCAGGATCCGGGTCTGATTGCCGCCATAGAACGCGACCAGTGCGACGGGCGACGCGCCCACCTGCGGCGGGTAGCCGTAGATGACATACGCGAGGATACAGAAGGCGACGAACTGGATGCCGGCCGAGCGCCACAAGCGCTCCCAAAACGCGGGGCTCGTGTACACGCTGGTGGATGAGCCGCTGACTGTGTTGGCCGCGTTCATTACCTTGGTGTTCATGGCTTCCTCCTGTGTTGTTTCATTTCTTGTCTGCTTTGCGATCGAGCCGAGGGGCCGAAAATTTTCAGCTGTTTTCTTGCTTCATCCACTCCCGAACATAGGCCGGACAATTCTTGAGCTCGACGCCATAGGCTTCGGAATGCCGGAGAAAGCTCACGACGTCTTGATCCACGAGTGTTAAGTCACTCAAATCCAAGAGAATGTGGCGTTTGCTGGTTTCGGCGCTGAGCAGTGCTTTTACCTCGGCTATGTTCTCTCTTTCTATTCGACCGCTCAGCTTGAACACCACTTCTCCGTTTTCCGTTCTCGTGATCCGCAGCATCTACCCTCTTGTCAGAATCACCGCGCCTCTGTGATCTCCGTCACATACCAATCGGATGGCAATCACGAGTCCAAAGCTAAGTGATTGAAAACAGGGTCATGAATGGAATTCTGCATTTCGAACTCTCGAAAATTTCCGAATTTTCGAAACTTTGGATTCTGGGTTCGGCGAAAACGAGAAGAGGATTTATACGCGATCTGTTGAGGAATCTATGGTCTTGAAGCGATTCTTGTTGATCTTCAGCGATCTGATCTTCGAGTCCAGAGTAGATCCTGGAATGCCGAGCTTGGCAGCCGCTCCCGACGGTCCGGACACGCGTCCTCCGCTTTCACGCAGGGCTGCTTCAATCATCTCTTTCTCCTGCGAAGCCAGCTTTTGAGTCAGCTCTGTCCGGCTTCCCTGTTCGGTTGCGGGGGGCTGCCGTGAGAGCCAGCTTTCATCGATCGAGAAGGTTTCCGTGTCGCACACGATTACGGATCGCTCGATGACGTTCTGCAATTCCCTAATATTTCCCGGCCAAGCGTAGGACTGAAGCAATTCCAGGCTCTTTGCATTCATCCCGCGGATACTCTTTCCTGCTTTCCTCGCATAGCGATGGATGAAGTACTCAACCAAAACCGAAATGTCTTCCCGTCGTTCCCGCAGGGAAGGCACGTCGATCGGAAAAACATTGAGCCGGTAAAATAGGTCACTCCGAAACGTACCCCCAGCGATGGCCGCCTGCAAGTCTCGATTCGTGGCGGCAATCACCCGGACGTCCGTTCGGATTGATTTAGTTCCGCCCACACGCTCAAATTCATGTTCTTGCAGAACACGCAAGAGAGCGATCTGTGTCTCGGCAGGAAGGTCTCCGATTTCATCGAGGAAGATCGTGCCCCCTCCGGCCAATTCAAAGCGGCCCAAACGTTGCTGAGTTGCACCGGTAAAGGCGCCCTTCTCGTGGCCGAACAATTCGGATGCGATCAAGTCACGTGGGATTGACGCGCAGTTCACACCCACAAATGCGCGCGCGGAGCGATGAGACCTCTTGTGGATGGCCCGAGCGACGAGTTCCTTGCCCGTCCCGGTTTCCCCGGTGATTAGAACGGTGGAGTCGGTGGGAGCGACCTTGGCTAAGCGAGAAAGTACCGAGTGCAACGCACGAGAAGTCCCAACGATTTCCTCGAACATCGACGCCTTGTCGATCTCTTCGCGTAACGCGATGTTCTCTTTGGCGAGCTGATCCTTGAGAATCTTGATCTCGGTGAGGGCGCTTCTGAGAGCTTCCTGTGATCGTTGGCGCTCGACGCTGATACTCGCGATGTGTGTGAACTGGTCGATGAGAGCCCGGTCTTGTGGTGTGGGCGTTCTGGGTTCCGCGTAATAGATCGCGAACGCGCCTAGGACCTCGCCCGCTGCGGACATGATCGGCGTTGACCAACATGCTTGCACCCCGTGCGCCAACGCCATAGGGCACCACTCGTACTCCGCCCACCGGGTCTCCGTTGTGAGATCAGCGGCAATGACTTGCTCGTTGAGATACGCGGCCATCGCGCATGGACCCGACTCGGCGTTTACGGGTCGTCCAATAATGGAGGTGATGAAGCTGCCCGGCAGGCTCGGCGCCGCTCCGTGTTCAAGGCGCGTGCCGCTAGGATCGACCAACACAACGCTGCAATAACATCCACTTGTCATGCTTTCGACAAACTTACAGAGCGCTTCGAGTATTCCTGGCATCGAATGGCCGCTCGTCACCATTTCGAGGAGCCGCTTCTCGCCCGCCGCCAAGTCCTCTGTCCGCTTGCGATCTTCGAGATCAGTATTCGTTCCGAACCACTGGACGACTTTTCCTGATCCGTCCAGCAAAGGACTGCCGCGGAACAGAAACCAGCGAAATTCTCCGTCCCATCGGCGAAAGCGGCCTTCGACTTCAAATGGCCGCCCCAGACTTAGAGCTTCGTGAAAAACTTCCAGCACGCGAGAAAGGTCGTCAGGATGTATCGCAACCTTCCAGCCCCAATCCAGCGCTTGTTCCGGAGAGAGGCCGGTATATTCTAGCCAGCGCTGGTTGAAGAATTCAGCGGAGCCATCCGGTCGAGTCGACCATACCAGCCCCGGGATGGTGTCAACCACGAGGCGAATGTCTTGCCCCTGCCGGGGCTCTTCGAAACCACGCCCGACTGATGACATTCGGGGATTATACTCCGTTTCCGCTATTCCGTTGCACTTCCAGACTCTTTCGAAAGTGGAGTAAACCTTTGGAGTGAGACAGCAGGCGGGCCCCTGTGGCCATCACTGTTTCCATACGTCTAGGCGGTGCTTGCGCGCCGTTTTTCAGCACGAATTTCTCTCATTGTTCCCAAGTTGCACCACAATGCAGTTTGCGAAACTGTAGCTTCTGTAAGTTATTGAGTTTGAGAAATTTGGTGGGGGCGTCCGAATTTGAACCGGAGGCCCACTTCTACTTCTCTGTGTTTTCGGTAATTTGGGGAATCTGCTTGTCGCTCAAAGCTAACCCCAATGGCATGAAAAGATCCGATTCTCGCACACTTTTGGCCCAGGGACGCGCCTGCCTTGTGCTGACCGCACCAGGCAACAGGCGATTCCAAAAATGAAGGAGAACGACGCCTTTTAATCCGATTCCCGGGCGCCATCCTTTTCACTCATCCGATACCGGATTACAATCGCGGCGTTCACCTGATTGCACACAGGAATTCAACCACGCCGGCAAGGATCAAAAGAACAGATAACCACAGGAGCCCGAATTTTCCCCAGCGAGCGCAGTCGTACCATCGCGCATTGCCCCATTTGAAGTCCTTAACGGGAAAGACGTTGATGAGTATCGGAAACAACGCCATCACCCAAAACCGCATGGCCCATTTGATGGCTCCTGTCTGGTAAGGCGCAAGCACTGGTGTCTGGGCAGTTTCTAGCAAAACTGCCGCGACAATCGCAAAGCTCAAAAATGTCAAGAGCTGCGTAGCTTTGTCACCTAACTCGTTTATCCGGTCTGAAAGATCTTTCTCGTTTGGTTTCATTTTTCGATGTCGCTTCTTTTCTCAGGGATACTCATCAACTCTTGGTTCGCGGCCCATACGAGTTGGGTGCCTCTGGGATGCGAAGCTTGTCGGCCATCCTCACTAGCTCTGCCAGAGATTCAGCCTTCATTTTCTGCATCACTTGACCACGATGTGCCTTCACCGTGCTCTCAGCAATGTCCATCTGGCCCCCAACCTGTTTATTCAATAGACCCGACACGATCAACGCCATGACCACCCGTTCACGCCCAGTAAGAGAGGCATAACGATCGCGGAGCGTTTGCAACTCCGCCTCGCGCGTGAGAGCGAGGAGGCTGAGTTCGAGGGATTGTCGAATCGCGCTTAGTAGAACTTCATGATTCAACGGTTTCGTTAAGAATTCTGCCGCTCCGCCCTTCATAGCCTCTACGGATTTGGGCACATCGCCGTAACCCGTGATGAAAATGATCGGCATATCGACCCGTTCGATCGCGATACGCTTCTGCAGGTCGAGACCGTTGAGGCCGGGTAGAGAAATGTCAAGCAGTAGGCAGTTCGGAACGCGCACGCGCGGGCTTTCCAAGAATTCCTGTGCAGATGAAAATGTCTTAGGTCGCCATCCCTGCTTCTGGATCAACAGCTCCAAAGACTCGCGTACGGAGATGTCGTCGTCTACAACAAATACGATAGGATACGAGGGCTCGATCCGGCGAGCACTCAATTCACTTCTCGGAGGCTGTGGGGATTTCGACGTTTTGGCCTCACTTCGTTTGAGGTCGGGGGAACGATTCATTTCACTTCACCGTTTCCTTCAGTGCCTCAAGCAGAGCAGTGGCGCTAAATGGCTTGTACAGGAATTGGGCGGCACCTTGCTCAAACGCCTGCTCCCGGAGGTTTGAGTCCCTCTGAGCCGTTATGAAGATGACAGGAACCTTTTGTCCGCGACGTTTCAATTCCCTTTGAAGATCAAGTCCGTTCATTCCCGGCATTGCGACGTCGAGGATCAAGCATTTGGTCTCACCAACCGAATCGGACGTGAGAAAGTCTTCGGCAGACGAAAAAGCCCGAGCCGCAAAGCCAAATTTTCTGAGCAAGTCTGGCAGCGACTCGCGGACCGACTCATCGTCATCAACTACCGATACCAGCGGACGTTCGGTGAAGTTCAATTCCGGTTGCATGACGGAATCATCTACCACCCTCCCCGTGGCGTCCATCCGACTTTGGTACTGGTTCATGCCGCCTAATAAGCCGGACCTAGATCACGGTGCATTCGTTGAGGTATCAGGTCGATCGGCGTGATTTCGCCCGCTAAGCCTCACGCGCGAAAGGGATAGCGAACGAAAAGGTAGCTCCCGGTCCGTTATTGGCTGCTGCCCATAGACGCCCGTGATGAGCCTCGATAATCGAGCGGCTCACATTCAGCCCGACCCCCATCCCATCGTCCTTCGTTGTGTAGAACGCTTCGAAAAGCTTATCCGCAGCTTCGGGATCGAAGCCAATTCCAGCGTCTTTCACACTCAAGCGCACCCGATTGCCCTCTTCCCGTTCGGTCTTGACAAGCAACTCTCTCGGACGGTCGGCAACTGTTCTCATCGCGTCCGAAGCATTCCGAAGCAGGTTTAGAATGACCTGTTGAAGCTGAATTCTATCGCCGGTAACAAGTGGTAGATGGTCTGCTAGCTCATGGCGAAGAATCACGCGGTTTCGCTGGAGATCACTCAACGATAGGGAAATGATCTCTTGGGCGGCCTCATTCAAATCCATTGATTCGGGCCGCGAATCCTTCTTGCTATAAAGCGTGCGCAGCCGGTTGATCACATCCGATGCACGATTCCCATCGCGGATCAACCGCCGTGCCGTTTGACGGGCGACTTCGAAATCGGGAGGTTCTTCAGAGAGAGCTAGAAGGCATGTACTGCCGTTGGTGATAATGCCGGAGAGCGGCTGATTGATCTCATGGGCGATCGAGGCCGTCAGCGCGTTCAGTGTCGTCACCCGCGACACATGGGCGAGCTCGGACCGAGCCCGGTTCAGAGTTTCCTCGGCGATCTTGCTTTCCGTTACGTCCTGTAGCGCGCCGATGAATAGCGGCCGGCCGACGACATGTTCGATGACACGAGCCATGCCTCGAATGTGCTTCACGGCGCCTCGCAGCGTCAGGATCCGGAAAGAAAAATCGACGTCCACGCCCGTCATTGCGCGTGAAATCATTGACTCAAACGAGGGTAGGTCCTCCGGGTGAACAATATTCTGAATCATCTGCACCGTGACCTTGGTCGAAGGATCGAATTCGAAAATCCGGAAGGTCTCCTCGGACCAATTGTGGTCGTCTGCCACCAAATCAGTGATGAAGCTGCCCGTTTTGCTGAGTCGCTGGGCTTCGGCAAGACGAAGGTAGGATTCCTTGACTTCCGCCTCAGCCCGTTTTCGATCATTGATGTCGGTATTGGTTCCATACCACTTCACGATCTTGCCCGATTCATCACGCATGGGATTGGCGCGAAAGAGAAACCATCGGTACTGCCCGTCGAAGCGGCGCAGTCGTGCTTCGGCTTCACCTGGCTTGCCCGCAGCCATGATGGATTGCCATACACCGGAAAGAGCGTTTAGGTCTTCGGGATGAACGGCGACTGCCCAGCCCCAGCCCTGCAGCTTTTCTAACGGAAGTCCAACGTATTCGAGGTAATGCTGATTGAAGAATTCTCCAGACCCGTCAGGACGCGCGGACCATGCCAATGTTGGCATCGTATTGATGATCAGGCTCAAATTGCGCTCGTTTGACTGTAGAGCCTCTTCAGCCCTTTTGCGGTCCTCGATGTCAGTATTGACCCAATACCACGACGTTATTTCACCTTTCGGATTCCGAACCGCGCGGCCGCGAGCCTGGAACCATCGGTAAACACCATCAGCGCGTCGATTACGCTGCTCCATTTCATAGTCCTGGCCCGTTTCGACCGATTTTCTCCATGCCTCAATTACGCGAGGAAGGTCTTCAGGATGAACGATATCGTTGCGGGACCAGTTCTTCAATTCTTCGCGGGACTTGCCGAAATAATCCAGCAGTTGCTGACTCAGAAACTCCACCTCGCCCGTTGCGCTCGTCACATGCACGAACCCGGGAATATTATCGATGATCTGCCGCCATGAAAGCTCGCTAGCCTCGAGCGCTTGCTCTCTACGCTTCCGGTCCTCGATGTCAATATTGGTTCCATACCATTTGATAACGTTCCCAAATTCGTCTCGCATTGGGTTGGCGCGAAATAAGAACCAACGATACGCCCCGTCGAAACGGCGCATTCGCGCTTCCACGTCGAGCGGTGTGCCCGAAGCCAGAGAGGAGTGCCAGGATTCGATCAGGGCATCGCGGTCATCCGGGTAAATGGCTGTCGCCCACCCCCAGCCTTTAGCTTTTTCCTCGTCCATGGCTGTGAAGTCAAGCCACGGACGATTGCAATAATCGACTGCGCCATCGGGTGTTGCG
>Ga0207154_1009_pt1 | contig 35571 bp, 30 predicted proteins | sample Alteio_BWMinHeat_28_FD_153576 | JGI IMG/M metagenome (GOLD analysis project Ga0207154, IMG submission 153576) | Enriched cells from forest soil in Barre Woods Harvard Forest LTER site, Petersham, Massachusetts, United States -... | ecosystem: Environmental > Terrestrial > Soil > Temperate forest >... | reverse complement strand
ACCTGGAGTATTAAGCCCAGTAATGCTTTTGTAGCAAATGTACTTCGTAAGGTACAAACCCTTTTTGAGGCAGGCTCTTCAGGAAAAGTTGTGAGTGATGAAAGTGCTTTACTCTTGCTTGAAAGCATGCGTAAACTTTCTTTCGAACCCAGTGGAGAACTTAGTAAAGATCTTATTGTTATCATAGTTGAACTGACACTACCGGCTTTATTATCCAGAGATAGCATAATCTTCGAGGAAAGATCGTGTATCACAAGCCCCCATCTAAATCGAAATGATATTAGAATCGCACAAATTCTTCGCTTATTACAGAAAATGTTGGTATCTGAATTTAAGGGCTATCGAGAACGTTATTCGGAAATTATCAGAAATTTTTGTTCGAGAACAATTAGCGGAGTTCAAGCAAATCAGCAGTTCTTAGCTTTTCAACATCAAAGAATTGATAATCTTTTTCTTAAGCTAGAGGGGGTTCCAAAATTTTCAGATTCTTCTGAGGAAATGAAAATGTCCATTGACAGCCATTTTAATTTTTCCCCAGAAGAACAAAAAGAAGCAAAGGAAAAAATACCTTTTGGAAAATTGCTGCTATTTAACGAAGACGGGAAGCCTATTAAAGAAAAAAATTGGAAAAAAGCTTTACAACTTGCATCTTATAAAGTGATTTACTTTGATCTTGATATTTTAAGAAAACACCTTGGTTTGTTTGTGAAGGACAATTCATTTACCTTTTATAAGGGTTTTAGGTGGTACCTTAAACGATTTTCCCAACACATTAAAGCATTTACAAAAGATAATGATAAAGAAAAACATATTACCAGTGTCACCCCAAAATTTATTAAAGATTTTTTAAGTATTGTGAGGAACTATGCCTGTGATATTAATAACGATCCTGACGTCATCGATGCCTTTTCGGTGATGTTTAAGGAAGCCATCGCTCCTTATAATTTGAGAAGATTTGATGATCCTGACACCCTATTAAACATTTTGTGGATGAATATGTGCCTTAGTTTCGCTGTCAATAATCGATTAGCTTATACGCCTAAAGAACAAGGGACATTGTTTAAAGCCTTTCAACATAAACTGACTGTTGATGTTATTAAAGCAAGATTTCTATATCAAATTCAAATCATGGGTTGGCATGGGGATGTCCCCTTTGCTGCAAACTTGATAGCACTTATGAAAGCAAAATTTCCTGAGTTTAAACTTTCCAGCAATCCGAGTCTTGAGGAAACAAGGTGGCATGCAAGAATCTTGGCCGAAAGAAAATGTCAAAGAGAGCAATTAGAATTGAATCATATTTGTACGCTTACAGGACAAGAAATTGATATAGCCTATCATCCACGAAAGGTGGCCATACATATTGACGGTCCTTCCCACCGCAATCCAAAAACCAACTCCAAAACAATAAAAACAATTTTTCGGGATATCACCTTAGCACAAGCAGGATGGACTTCCATTGATGTAAATTTATTATTACCTGATGCAGAAAAAGAGGAAGTATTTCAACGAATTTTAAGACAACTAAAGGCAGAGTCACATCCGCCTGCTATGTTGCCGGGTTTTAATCAAGCAAAAAATCGTTCTGAAGGGGAACACAGGGATCGCAAGAAAAAAAGTGAAAAATTAAATGCGCAGGCTCATAAGGGACCCAAAAAGCCTACCTATAAATGGGTACCTGTTAAACGAACTGGATAACGTAGCAGGCGATCTGGTTCATCTGATCTTGTTTCTTGAGAATGCGAATGTCTTTTTTTTGAGCTCCACTCCAACTATCTATGTTCATCCTTTTTATAAATATTTGGAAAACAAATTATTTACGGTTTGGCCCTTATTTATATTGTCTTGTTTGTTGCCGTTAGACTTATTTTTTGTTAGCATGAAAAAATCGTTACAAGTACGAGATGTGATTTGACCTATCCTCGAGGAGGAAGAAACTGTTATATGGCAACAAAATTAGGTCTCAGCCGACCAAGTAAAACCTCTGTTTCAACGCCAGTTAATAAAAAACCCATTATTACACAAGTTAAATTTCTACCCAAACTTTTACCCAAAAACCATATAGTTCTTACTTCATCTTATCAGGTGCAATCTTTTTGCAAAATTCTAATTCCGTATGGAATTACTTCATTTGGTTTTACACGGATCTATAATGATTGTTCTCGATTTGTATTAAGCAACAGACCCGATTGGGTTTGTCATTGTTATAATAAAGGCTACGTCTATGATACGCGACTTAACAAACATCCAAGTTGCTATCAATCAGGTATCTATTTGTGGGATGCTTGGGATCCCTCTAATGTCGAACACGAACGTGTTGGTCAAGATGCAGGGCAAAACTTTAATATTGGAAGAGGGTTGACTATCCTCGAGAAAAAAGAGAACTGGATTGATAAATTTGAATTTGCATCTACACCAGACAATTATTCTATTAACAATTTTTACATGAATAATCTAGACTTTTTAAACAATTTCATTCAATCGTTTAAGGAACATCTAAATGTTCTAATTATGCAGGCCATTAATACCAGAGGTATTGTTCCACTAAGTAATCATATTGATATATATCAGGATTATCCAGATACTCGCATTACAAATAAATTGTCAATAATCCCTAATACACCTGGTGTGTCTAATAAAAATTCTCAACCAAGGTTAACTGCGAGAGAGTTAGAATGTATTCACTGGTTAATTCGTGGTAAAACGGTACCGGAAATTGGAGTCATCCTTAACATATCAAAAAGAACTGCGGAGGATTATATTGCAAATGTAAAGGATAAATTAGGATGCTACACTCTATTTCAATTAGGTAACAAGTTAAACAGTCTTGGGTTAGAAAATCTTAACATTTATAATGAATGATGATTAAAGATTTCAAAAAGAATTTTCACTATTTACCAATATCATAATATTTTCAATATCAAAGACTGTTGTTGTTTAAAAATACCAAAAAGCACCTCCCGATCAATAAAAATCTCAGCTAAATCATACAATTAACGATAAATTCACTCAACACCGTATTCCTACGGATATTCAGTTCTCGTTACTCTAATTATTCTAACAATAGAGCCAAGTCAATTTTACTCAAAGGAGGACACGTCATGAACATAGGTAACGCAAGTGAAAATGATATTTTTTTCATTGAACGCTTGAAACACTTAGAAAAACTTCTTTGTGATGCAAACGATAGTATGGCAGGTCAATTACTGCTTGATTTCACAAAGAAATCAAAAGAAGTTGATAGAAAAGCAAGAGAAGAGCAACGTAGAAAAGATGCTGAGTTCATGGTTAGGTACAATAAAAAAATTGAAGAGGATATCGCTGCCAAACGAAGAGAAATTGCAAAAAATACAAAGGCTAGGGAAGCCAAAAAATTTGAGGAAACAAGAACCATTCGAGAAAAGGAAGCAGCAGAACAAGAGGCACGAAATGCAGCTAGAGACGCAAGACAAAGCGGAATTGGGTTAGTCGGGTATGCAAAAGAAAATTATGAAAGAAGTCGCCAGCTTAGAGCAATTCTCAGTCGGGAGGAACTTGAGGTTATAATTTTCGAGCATGTCCTAGAATTAGTTAAAACTAACGTTGGCAGTAAATTAGGTAAAGGGCCAGAGCTTCTCAATACGATAACGAAAATATCAAAGAATATATGTGATTGGAGTGACGGTAGAAATGAGATCCTAACTGAGCAAGAACAAACTAGAGCATTTTTGATAGTCGATAAGCTTGCGAGAGTTTATGCTGAGGTCAATGTTCCAGGAAGAGCACAAGGAGATGCACTTCGATTGCTGGAATTAACTGCACGGAAATGTTTAGATGTTGACCCCTTGAATAATCACGATTCCTTACGCCCAGGTGCCTAGTAATTTTGAGATCTTTTAAAAAGGGGATGGAATGTTTGCAGCACTTGAAGTAGAAACATAAAACACCCATCCCTTTCATTTTAAAGTTTAACAATGCCGACAATATGGATAAGGATATAGAAATTCTTCAAGTCTATCCTCAATTAGAAACTAAACATGTGGAAGCAGTTTTGAGCAAATATGAAAACTTGAAAAAAAAAGCCATGGGGGCCTTTAGTATCCCAGGGCGAGTTGCCAAAATGCTCTATGCATTATTCATTGACTAAAACGGACCTAAATCGGGCGCGATTCGTCATCATATGCTGATAAGCATCGTGTGCTTTTTCAAGTGGAAATTTTTCAATCATAGGACGTATTCCCGTGAGTGCACAGAACTTAAGCGCTTCCTCTGAATCCAAAGAGCTTCCCGAGGCCCAGCCACGTATTGTTCTTTTTAATCTAATTAACTGTAAGCTGGTGACTTCGATTGGATCAGATGCCGCACCCACGACAACAAGTTCTCCTCCAAGACCAAGTCCTTCGATAAGCGGAGTAGTCGCTTTACCACTCGGGGTTGTCGATAAAATCACTGTAGCGCCCCCTAATTTTTGCAGCTCGTCCGCCACATTTACTTTCGAACTATCAATGTAAAAATGCGCACCTAATTTTCGAGCTAATTCTTCTTTTTCATTTCCATGAGAAATCCCAACAGTTTTAAATCCCATTTTATTAGAAAATTGTAAGGCTAAGTGACCTAATCCTCCTATGCTGGAAATAGCAACTAGATCACCTGCTCGTGCCGTGCTGTGTCTTAAAGCATTGAAGGTGGTTATCCCCGCACAAAGGAGGGGCGCGGCTTCCTCAAAACTTAAACTTTCTGGAATTGCAGCAAGTGCTTCCACAGGTGCAATCATATATTCGCCATAGCCCCCATCGTAATGGATGCCTGTTATTTTTTGTTTAATGCAGGCTACAAATTCACCCTTACGACAAGGAATACATTCCCCACAATGTCCACCGGCCCAGCCTATGCCAACTCTTTGACCCTTCTTCCATTGTGTAACACCCTCCCCTACCTCATCGACGGTACCAGCAACTTCATGGCCCGGTACCCTAGGGTACACGACCCCCTGCCAAAGTCCCTCATTGGTATAGGAATCACTATGACAAATACCACAGGCATGTACCTTAATCCGAACTTGAAAATGACCCGGTTTAGGAATATCACGTTCTACTATTTCAAGAGCACCCGGTCTTGTGGCTTGAACAACTTTCATGCGTGGCATCTGTAGCCTCCTATTTTGATTCCATCCGAGAGAAGAATATATAAATTTTATCATTAATTTTTATTTTTGCTAGAAGTTGACCCCATTTCTTTAATTTAATCGCTAGCAACAGCTGCTTTTTTAGTTAAAAAAGGAGGTCGAGCAAACCAAATTAAAATCATTAACGCTAGGAAAAAGTAGCCGGACACCCAAAAAATATCATTGGTTGCCATCATATAAGATTGGTTGATGGCATTTGCATAGATCTGCGCCTGACTCGATTGAAGGGTAGTTCCTACCCCTTGAAGATGCGTAAGCGTGTTTTGCAAAGCCCCATGATAGGGAGTCACGCTTTCAATTAAACTACTTTGATGTACAGCTTCTCTATGCGCCCATAACGTAACACTGATCGAGGTCCCAAAACTACCCGCCAGTATACGTAAAAAATTAGATAATCCTGCAGCACTTGCGAGTCTAGTATCAGGCAACCCTGATAATAAAATAGTGATGGTTGGAACAAAAAAACAAGGCGCACCAATACCTTGAATAAAGCGTATCCACGCTATATTTCCAGCTCCAACATCGGTACTAAAACCGGATAACCAAAATGAACAAAAAGCAAAAACAATAAACCCTATACTAACAAGAATGCGTAAATCGACATAATTCATAATGCGACCTAATGAAGGGGCAATTATGATAGGCAAAATTCCCAAAGGCGCTGTAACAAGCCCTGCCCACGTTGGAGTATAATTCATCTGAGTTTGCAGCCACAACGGGAGAATGACCACACTGCCAAAATAAATCATGTAGCCAAAACTAATCGCAGTGGTGCCAATGGCAAAATTTCTTAATTTAAATAAAGTAAGATCAACAATGGGATTTTTTTCGGTTAATTCCCAAACAATAAAAAAACTAAGCGCTATCACAGAGGTTGTTGTAAGACTTATAATGACATTTGAATTAAACCAATCGAGATCCTTTCCTTGATCTAACAAAATCTGCAAACTGCCAACACCTACAATTAATAATAACAACCCCACAAAATCAATGGGAGGTTTACCGATTTCTGTTTCACGATTATGCAAAATAGACCAAGTCATATAGACCGAGAAAATCCCCACCGGAATGTTAATGTAAAAAATCCATGGCCAACTATAATTGTCTGTAATGTATCCCCCGAGAATGGGGCCTAAAACAGGCGCCGCCACGGCAACCGTGGCCCATAATGCCGTTGCCAAGCCCTTTTTATCCGGAGGGTAATTCGCCAAAAGCAAACTTTGGGAAAGTGGGATCATAGGACCCGCCACAGCACCTTGCAATACACGAAAAAAAATTAACATTGGCAAATTTGTTGATAACCCACACATAAATGAAGCAACAGTAAATAATGCTGTGGAGATTACAAATAAACGAACCTCCCCAAACCGTCGGGCTAGCCATCCTGTTAATGGCAAGACAATCGCCGTACTCACCGAAAATGAAGTTATAATCCAGGTTCCTTGATCAGCGCTCACTCCCATATTACCCGCAATCGTCGGAATGGCGACATTGGCAATCGAGACATCCAAGATATTCATAAATATCCCAAGAGACACGGCTATGGTTAGCCATACTAATTGCGATCCTTTAACCGAGGCCATGATATAAAGAAACTTCCTTAAGGTAAGGTGGAATATTGAATGTTTTCGGCATTTTCTTTAATAATTTGATCAATCACTTGATTTGCTTTTTCCAAATCACTACTTTCATCTTTTGTATCATAAATCACGCCTTTGGATAGTTGGCTCAACTTCTCTTTATTTCTTTGGTGGGTATCAACGATGACGGTCATTGATAAACCTAATCGTAAGGGATTTTCATCCAATTGTTTAGGATCAAGACTAATACGCACTGGAAGACGCTGAATAATTTTGATCCAATTGCCTGTTGCATTTTGCGGGGGAAGCAAATCAAAGGTATTTCCTGCCCCAGGGCTTAAACCTATTACACGACCCTCGTACCTAACTCGACTGCCGTAGAGATCCGAGATTAACACCACCGGTTTCCCAATACGAATGTTACCTAATTGCGATTCTTTAAAATTCGCATCTACCCATACCTGATTCAACGGAACGATGACCATTAACACGGTATTGAGATTCACTTGTTGACCCACCTGCACCAAACGTTTAGCAATGTAACCTGTGACAGGCGCATAAATCGTTGTACGTTGCCAGGCTAAATAGGCATTACGAAGATTGGCCGCTGCTTGCAGAGTTTGTGGATGATGATAAAGATCACTGTTTTCAACCAGGGCAACAGCCGCAGCTAATTGATGTTGGGCAAGTGATAATGAATCTCTCGCAGAATTAACGGCAATTCTGGCATGATCTAATTCTTCACGAGAAATTACTTGGTTGATCAAAAGCTTTTTACGACGCTCATGATCTTGTTCGGCTTTTTCAAAAATGTCCTGTTGTATTTTTACATTGGCTCTTAATTGTTCAACATTGGTATAAAGCTCTGCGACCCGCCTTACGGTCAAAGCCAATTCCGCCTTACTTTTGTCTAGCGCCACTTCCGCATCTGCCTTTTCAAGCGTCACCAGAACATCGCCCTTTTTAACCAAATTGGTTTCTTCAGCAAAAATCCGAGTCACATGACCTGAAACTTGAGGCATTACCTGCACCAGGTTGCCACTGACATAGGCATCGTCCGTTTCTTCTCGAAATTGACCCACCGCTAACCAATAGACTAATGCCACAAATCCCAATACCAAAAAAAGCAGGCTTAAGCCAATTAGCCACCGTTTTCTTTGCTGACGATTTTTTGACGCCAAGTCAACCCGTTGGGTTTCATCTTCTGCCATAGCAAATCCAGATTATTTATTAATCATTCTAGCACTAAAAGCTTGCATTGAAAGCACAAGAACCTATCCTTAAAGAAGTAGTGCTTTATTTTTAGATCTTGAACAAGACATGGGGATCCAACCCATACATGGACTTTATACCGAATCGTTTTACACTGAATTGTTTTGCATTGAATCACACCATGCACAGATTAATCCTAACGCTGGTTTCCCTACTATTGACTTCTTCCCTAGCCTGGGCTGAAGATCTATTGCAGATCTACGAACTGGCACAAGTCAATGATACAAAGATCCAAGCCGCCCGAGAAGGATTGTGTGCAACACAAGAATTGTATCCTCAAGCTCGTGCCTTATTTTTCCCAATGGTTAACACCACCGCAAGTGGCACTGCCTATAACAAAAAATATGATGCAAACCAGATCACGGTTTCTAACCTCACCATCCCCTTAATACAAAACCACTTTCTTTACGATCAAAGCGTTGTTGCATTAAACTTTTCACAACCCGTTTTTTACTATCAGCAATGGGTTGAACTGGCTAAAGCCAATGAACAGATCAAACAAGCCAATGCAGCCTACGTCGCCGCTGAACAAGATCTGATCGTACGAACTGTGCAACGGTATTTAAATATCCTTAGGGCCATTGATAATCTTAAATTTGCTAAGGCGCAACGTAAAGCATTTTCTGAAATATTAAATCAAACCAATCAAACCTACGCGGCGGGCATCTCACCCTTAACAAATGTTCAATTTGCAAAAGCAAGGTATGACAATGCCCATGCACAAGAAATTACCGCAGAAAACGAGCTTGCAAATCAAAAAGAATTATTGGAAGAAATTACCGGCGAAACAATTGAAACTTACGCACTTTTAAACAATTGCTTAAGATTGGAAGCTCCACAACCTTCCGACGTAGAACTTTGGGTCGATGAAGCCCTTGAACACAATTACAATTTGCAAGCAGCACGATTCTTAGTTGAAGCGGCACGGGAAGATATTCGTTTAACTCAAGCTGGCCATTTACCCACAATTAATATTAACGGTTCCGTCGTACGATCCTCTTCTGCTAATGATCTCTTTCCAACACCAAAGAATACAAATGCCTACGTAGGCGTACAACTCGCTATGCCTATCTACAGTGGAAACTCTGTGGTTTCTAAAACCCGGCAAGTTGCGCATCTTTATGAACAGTCTCGAAAACAAATGGAAACGATTTATCGTCAGGTCAAAAGCAATACCCGTCAAGCTTTCCTGGGTGTCCAAACCCAAATCAGCCAAGCCAAAGCCTTCAAACAAGCCATTGAGTCCAACACCATTGCCTTAAAAGCCGCCGATGAGTCGTTTAAAGCAGGGATCTTGACGATTGTGGACGTATTAAACGCCCAAAGCGATCTAACCAAATCTCAACAAGATTATTCCAATGCACGTTATGATTATATCGTGCAGAGTATTCTTTTAAAACAAGCGGCTGGGACCTTATCCCCCGCGGACATAAACAAAATTAATTGCTGGCTTAAGAAATGATTATGCTAAATCGATTAATGGTTTAATAAGGAGGTATAGATGAAGAAAATTTCTCTCGATTATCCCACACTTTTAGCAGTCACAAGAACTCGATTTGCTGCAGAGCGAACACTAATGGCTTGGATACGAACCTCATTTTCCATGATCACCTTTGGTTTTGGGATCATGAAATTTTTTCAATATCTGTCTTCGCAAAACCACATGGATGCTTCTCATTTGTCAGGCGCAACTCAATTAGGTATTTTTCTTATTCTTTTGGGTATATTTTCTTTGTTTCCGGGAATGATTGAACATCGCAAAATACTTAGCGAATTAAGCAAACACGATGGGAAACCTAGTTGGAGCTACGCTTTTGTGGTTGGAATTTTTGTAGGGTTAATTGGTATTTATATGCTAACTCGAGCTATCGCCATTCGTTTGTTTTAATATTCCATATTAATATTCTATTATTCGATCACCATTTGCATAATTTCTGAAGGCGCACGATTCAAACGCAACAATTTTGCCATCATTTGCATCGGCTTATTAATATGTTTAAAAAACATTTTATATCCTGCGCATAAATAATTTAAGCCGGGTTCTCCTTCTGGAGTATTAATAAAACGATCTTTTGGGCAACCCCCATAGCAAGCAAATTTTACCTCACATTGTTGACAATAGGAAGGTAATGAATTGTATTTATTTTGTCCAAATTTTAATTGTTTTTCACTAACAACCATTTCCTGCATAGATTGATTTGCAATATTTCCTAGCAAGTGATCGGGTTCCACATAATGATCACATGAATATAAATCACCATTATGCTCTAAGGCTAAGGCATTGCCGCAGGTCGGCGAAAAGACGCATAACGATGGCATCCCCATCCAGCTTGCCAAAGCAACATCAAAGGATTGAACATACATATTTCCAACATCTTTTTTTATCCACTCGTCAAAAATTGCAATCATAAAACGACCATAGTTTTCTGCCTTAACTGATCGCTTTGTTGCAAAATGACCCTGCTGAGTATACAAGGGACGATCCCCTCCGGATTTTTTACTCCAGCCTGCGTTTGCCAAAGACAATTTATATTCGTCTGTTCGTTCAACAATAGGAATAAATTGAATAAATTTTACTTGAAGCTCATCACGAAAAAATTTGTAAATCTCAAGAGGATAGTCAACATTGGCAGAATGAATGCAACAAAGAATGTTGACGTCGACTTGATGTTTTTTTAAAATCTCAAACCCTTTCATAACAGTTTCAAAGCTTCCTTTTCCGCTCTTATAAACACGAAAAGCATCGTGTAGTTCTTTAGGGCCATCAATACTTAGCCCGACTAAAAATTTATTTTCAGCAAAAAACTGGGCCCATTCCTCCGTTAACCGTGTTCCGTTTGTTTGAATCGTATGTAAAATTTGTTGCCCGGGTTTACGATATTTTTCAACATATTCCAGGGAAATTTTAAAAAAATCCAACCCCATAAGGGTGGGCTCCCCCCCTTGCCAAGCGATAGTCACTTCCCCATCGCCGTGAGTCGCCAAGAGTTGTTGTATATAAGTTTCCAACACAGAATGCGACATGCGAAATTTACTTTCAGGATATAAATTTTCTTTTGATAAAAAGAAACAATAGGTGCAATCTAAATTGCAGATTGCACCTGTGGGTTTTGCAAGCAAATGAAATTTTAATGTTTTAGGGGATTGCCGGACAACGTCTTGTGACATATCAATCACGCGCTAACAAGGCCATGAATTTTCGTTTCAAATCTTCAATGGGTTCGCCAGATACATCCACAGCCACAAACTTAATCGTGCTATTCACAAAGGGAAAAGAATCTTTATACAATGAACTTACGGGATCAGCAGAACCTCGGCCAATTGTGAACCCTCCTCCCAAACCAAAATAAGCGGGTTGCGTTCTCATGGCTCCTTTAGCAACCACTTCTCCATCCATTCTTAACTCTAAATCCCCTGAAAAACTTCCATTTTTTTCATGTTTTTGCATCGTAAACACTACACCAATATTGACCTCTCCCTGAGGTAGAGGTTTATTTGCTTCAAAACGTTGCTCTTCAATCCCAAGAAAATTGTAAATATAGATAACTTTACCATTTTGCACAAAAAGACTATGACCTCCAAAACGTGAACCCGCCGAAAAAATAATTCCTTGCGTTTCTTTTTTTACATCTTTTAAGGCTGCCCCATAGGCAAAAGAGCGCCCGCAAATAGTAACAGCCAACGTTTCGGGGATGACGCTCGTTCCTGGATAATATACAAAACGATCTTTGTCTCCAATGTCACTGGGACGTACTTCCCTTAGAATTTCTACAGCCGTACGATCATCTAATGGCAATACATTATTTCTTCCTGCTTCTGTAAACCACAAGGAAATTAACTCATTCAATTTTTCTGGATGTTGTTTAGCAACATCCTTTATTTCCGTTCGATCCTCAGCCGTGTTGTAAAGTTCCCAAGTATCTTCATTAAAGTGCCCTTTTCCAGAAATGGGAGCATGTTTCGCAACGGCTTTCCAACCATCCTGATAAATGGCTCGTGTCCCCAACATCGCGTAATATTGTTTGGTCCGATTGCTCTTCACATTTGCATTTTTAAAGGAATACGACATACTCAAGCCATCGAAATCGCTTTGTTGCACTCCTTTAATAAAGGTAGGAGGTTCAACTCCACACAAGTCTAAGAGCGTCGGCATAATATCGACCGCATGATGATATTGATCCCTTACCTGACCCGCAACATCTTGCATATTTTTTGGCCATGAAATAATGCACATGTCTGTAATGCCACCCTCTAAACTATAGCGTTTAAACATCTTGTAGGGTGTATTAAAGGCTACGGCCCACCCTGTAGGATAATGATTATAGGTGTCAGGTGAACCCAGTTTATCGATATCCTTTAAATTGTCCTCTAAACTGTCCTCCCAACCATTAAAAAATTTGTTTTCATTGACTGAACCATTTGGGCTACCTTCGCCACTGGCGCCGTTATCCGAGACGACCACAAAAATAGTATTCTCAAGCTGATCCGTCTCTTCTAGGTAATGCAATAGTCTGCCTATCTGATCATCGGTATAGCTTAAAAACCCAGCGTAAACTTCTGCCATACGCGAAAATAGTTTTTTCTCGTCATTATTTAACGAATCCCAAGGTCTTACCAAATCACTTGGCAGAATAACCTCAGGAGCGGGCCAAGGATTAATAGGAGACAGCTGGGTGTTTTGCGGCACAAGTCCCATTTTCTTCATATTCTCCAAGGTCATTTCGCGAAATTTCTCATACCCCATATCGAATTTACCCTTGTATTTATCTATCCACTCTTTGGGTGCATGATGAGGAGCATGCGTCGCTCCATAAGCTAAATAAACACACCAAGGTTTTGCGGGGGAAACTTGTTTTAGATCTGAAATAAAACCAATGGTTTGATCCGTCAAATCTTTTGATAAATGATATCCTTGTTCCGGAGTATACGGTTGATCGATAGTATGATTATCGTAAATTAAATCAGGATACCACTGATTCGTTTCGCCCCCCATAAATCCATAAAAACGTTCAAAACCACGCCCCAATGGCCATGTGCGTCGCGAGGCCCCAAGTGATCCTTCCGCCATCGGGGTTAAGTGCCATTTACCAAGGCAATACGTAGCCCAGCCCTTTTCTAATAGAATTTCCGATAAAAATCCATTTTCAGCCGGTATAAGACCACTGGTACCCGGAAAACCTGTGGCGCCTTCCACAATACAGGCCATATTATTACGATGTGCGTTTCTGCCGGTTAACAAACAGGAACGCGTCGGGGAACATAGTGCGGTGGTATGCCAATTAGAATAACGGAGACCCATTTTAGCAATACGATCTAAATGAGGCGTTTGGATTACAGGATTGCCATAACAACTTGCTGCCGCTATCCCAACATCATCTAAGACAATGTACAAAACATTAGGTGCATTCTTTGGGGCCTTAGGCGGAAGATACGGCGTCCAATCTGGTTTGGAGTCACGAACATCGATATTAATTGTTCCACCAAATTGTTTCATGATATTTCTCTCCAGCTTAGAACTACAATGAATTTAGTCTTGATGATAATTTTAACTGTGAACTGCTTTAAAATTGAAAGAATCAATCTTTTTAATTATAGTTAAGAATTTAAATTAGGCTTTGAACAATTAAGCTTTATCCTGGTTCAAGAGTAATTGTTGTTAACGGCTAATCAAATAATCTGCCTCCATATATACCGCCATCAATAATAAGTTCAGTTGCAGTTACAAATTTTGATTCATCAGAGGCCAAATATAATACCCCATAAGCAATATCATCCGCTGAACCAACATGACCCAGTGGCTGCAATTTATTATAGGCTGCTTGTAATGCCTCGCCATTACTTCCTGAATTTTGTGGAATATCCCCAAGACAACCTGTCTGGATATACCCAGGATGAATTGAGTTTACTCTAATATGATCACCCGCATATAACATCGCATCAGTTTTACTCATTAATCGAACAGCACCTTTTGAAGCGTGATTAATTGGATAATCAGGACTGCCAAGCAAACCATGTATTGATGAGATATTAATAATGCTGCCTTTCCCATTTTGTTTAAGATATGGAATAACATGTTTTGTACAGAAAAATACGCCTTTTACATTTATATTCATAACATGATCCCATTCAGATTCTGTCAATTCATGAGTTGGTTTATTACTTCCAATAACTCCGGCATTATTGACCAAGACATCGATGTGACCAAATTTGTCAGCGATTTCTTTGAATACGCGTTCAACCTCCGTTTCATTAGTGACATTCATATGCCGAAATTCTGCTATACCGTTTTGTGAACGTATTTTTGCTACAGTATCAATCCCCGCTTGATCATTTATATCAAAAAGTGCAACAGTGGCTCCTTCCTGGGCTAATCTGTAGCAGGTTGCTTGTCCAATTCCGGTGGCACCACCTGTGACAATAATAACTTTATCAAGAACTCGATTCATTGCATTGGCTCACGTAGAAAAATAGCTCAGTGATTAAACTTATCAATTCTTATTATTTGTTTCATTCGATAAACTAAACCCAGTATATATCCTCCACCTAAACCTTCCACAATCCCATTAATAAACCAACTCATTCCAAGTTTTAGCGGCACAGGCAACCATAAATACCATGAAGATGTAAGAATAGCACCAAACACTCCAAAGAAAAGTCCAAACCGAAGACCATTTTTGATTCCACCGTCTTTATACAACTTCGAAAAAGCAAATGCTGCCCAGGCGGATAAAACAAATTGTACGCACATCCCAAGAGGTAATTGGGCATTCATCTCTGAAAAGTCCCGCCAAACATTTTGAGTATCTTTATACATGCCCATTAGAATAATGTCATGCACTAACCATTCATACAAAAAAATAAAAACAAAAAGTGCAAATGTTGCAATTAAATATCTTTTTAGATTCATACATCCTCTTTAAATATTTGATTTTGGGATTCTATTTTGATTTCCCAATAAACTCTCTGCAGCTCGCTTTGGATCTGATAAGCTGGTGTTAATAAAAGCATCATAGTGCCCAAAGCGAGGTGAAATTTCAATCATATCAATTTTAGGTGAGACGAAACCCAATGAATTTAAGAAAGCTTCCTTATTTTCTTTGGTTTCTTGTTCGTTATTTTCTGGAAGAAAATTGTCATCAAAAACTTCTTCAGCTTCTTTTCGTCTTATCATTTCAAATGTTTGAGCCGTAGCATGTTGTTTTTGTCCATAAAGACGAGCATACTGGAACAAAGGAAAGCCCACACGCTTCTCTGAAAATTCTCCACGTTCGGAGGCTAATTTGTTTCGCTTTGCCATTCTTCGTGATAATTCGCGTAACGGACAGAAAACAAATACAATTCGAATTGGAGCATGAAAATTTTTGCTAAACAAATGTTGAATACATCGAAAATCTACAACGTCATGAATTACAGGAAGACCTTTGGTAGAATAATGAATAATTCGTTCAAGAATTTTATCGTAATAACTTCCACAATGAAAAAATTTCTGAGAGTTATTTTTGATACTCTGTAATTCTTTAATTCTTTTTTCCAGTATTTCTTTTGCTCTTTCTGCGGCTAGCTTTAATTCATTAGAGACATTTGGCTTAAAATCTATGTTATCTCCACAGAAAACAATATTTGCGATCTTTTTTTTATCGATAACCCGACTTAATGCCTGATATTGCTGGGGCCAAAAATTTTTAATTTTTCTTCTCATTTCTTCGTATATGCTTAAATCAAAACCACAATTAAGACGATTTGGTTCTAAATGCAGTAATGCTTCTGTAAGCGTTGTTTTTCCTGAAGTAGAAGTCCCTAGTAAAAATATTAAATCTCCCTTTCCATATCTATGCAATTGAAGATCTGCAAATTGGACACGCAATGATAATTCAATAGTGATATGTATAATAACATTTAAAGGTATTTCAAATGACATTTCAATTGAAGCATGAGCCAATTGGAGCGGAAGTTTCTTTTGTAGTTCCCTGATATCTGCAGACATGTATACCACCTTGTTTGGAATTAATAAAAAATGTGAACAATGCCCTATTTTGTTACATATAAATCAATATTAATTAATAAATATATGTTATGCATTGGTATTAAATACGTAAAATATATATTACAATTAAATTCAAAGTCAAATACTCCATTGCAAAGCGGGAACTGTGAGCCCCCGTTTAGATAATAGCAATTAGGAGACAGCTTGCTCATAATATGAGCATCATTGAATTTTTTGGGTATCAATGTGAATATTTATTATCACAATATAAACCATCTTACTTGGCTCGCAACATGGATGAATTACTTTCAATATTAGTATGTTAATTTTTATAATGATTTTACGTATTTTATACCCATATTTTGATCATAATATTGTGTTATTATTCGTGCTTAAACATAATTCTCAAATTGTCAATGGGAGACCTGTATGAGCGCTATATTAAATCCGTTACAATTAAAACCAGACAATAGCACAGACAACAAAATCACAATAGAGACCATTATAACAGAATTAACTGAAGAAATTGGCAAGCAAAATCCTAATCTTGTTTGCCCCATTACCCATAAATTAATGAATGATCCGGTTTTGGCAGCGGATAACCATAACTATGACAGAGAGGCGATTGAGACTTTGTTAAGAGAGAGGAAACCTAGCCCTAAGACAAATATGCCATTTACCAGCAATGAATTACAAGCTAACGAAAGATTAAAAAAGGAAATTGTTGATCTCCTAAGTGAAGCATTAAGGAAGAAAATGTCTTTATATAGAAAAGAGGCTGAAGATACACGATCCGCACAACAATCCTATAAATCACAATTTTGTCTTGGACTTTGTTACGAACATCTATATATTTTAGGAGATCAGGAAGCGTTGTCTGAAGCAATAAAATGGTTTAGTAAAGCCGCCGAACAAGAATCTCTTCTGGGGTCTGCCCAATACAAGCGTATGCTCTGTCTTGCAAGGAGGGTTAATGCGGCAAAATATAATGAGAACACAACTACACTAGGCGATCCTATATCAGCCAATCCTGATATAGATTGTATTTCAAGTTGTGGAGCTGGCTTTTGTGATCTTATTACTAAAAAACCGCTTAATGTTCGTATAGATCTGCGTCCATTAATTTTCAGGCTCCAGACTATCGGCACTAGCCCCATGAATGTACGGGATAAAACAACAAACGGTTTTAAACCCTAAACGCTTCAAGATCCCTGCGGCCATATTTCTAGCCATAAGTTGAGCAACGGCCATTGTACAACCTCTTGAAATTGCAATTCGCAAGGCATATTCAATTAGAGCAGTAGCAACCCCATTATTTCTTGCTTTAGGCAAGGTGGCCCCTGCGTACAGGCCGACAATATTATTTTCTATACACATGGTTAAAACGCCTACAGGCTCATTTCGATAAGAGCCGACATAATAAGTGAGCGCAGTATTTCCAGAAAATGGATTTAGCATTAATTTAAACTCAGTGCTAATGGGCTCCTGAAGTAAAAATGTCTCTGACAAAATATTAGCATGTGTATCATGGTCTTCACTCGTTTCGACTTGTCGAACATTAATATCATTAGAATATTTTTCAGAAAAAGAGAGTTCATCAACTTTGCACATTACCCCAGAATATTCACCTGCAGAAGAAAACCCAAATTTTATTAGTTGATCGTCAACATTTTTTGGAATGGTTCTGTCTTGAAGCCACCACCAAGCAAAAGGAAGTTTAAGTTCTTTAAACGTATTGATCGATTCTTCAAGTCGTTTTTCTAATTCTGCTTCATTAAACTCAAAATCAAATACTCCATTGCAAAGTGGGAACTGTGAGCCCGCATTTAAGTAATAGCAATTAGGAGACATCTTACTTATAATGGTTTTATCATAGCTTAATCTGTTTTTTGCTGTTTGCACTGTAAAATGTATCAAATGCTTAACAATCCGTTCACGATAATCAACAAGTGTGACGTCCATTCCCATACAGTTTCCTTTTTATAAATATTTCATCAAATGAATATGAAGTTGCTAAACCTAATCAGGTAATAACATTCTGCTTTAAAAAATCCATTACGGTCGTTTTAAATAGTGTAGGTTGATCAACCCAGGAAAAATGCCCAGATTGATTTATTTTTTTCATCACTATGTTATTTCGGCTAAATCTTACATCTTTCTCAAAAATAGAAAAAGGGGCAATCGAATCGTGACTGCCTCCTAAAATCAAGGTCGGAACGTTTTGGGGTATCCATACGGCATTAAATTGAGTCCCTGCCTTTTTCGACCACCATGCCGAAGGACGAAATTGTATACTGACTTTTTCAAGAAATTTTTTTCCTCTCTCTAAGTTTTCAGCGGGAAAATAGTAAGGAATGCATGCCTCCAGTGCAATTTTAAAATTTTCTTCGTTGGGGTTTTCATAAAATGTTTTCATTTCCAAAGAGAGATCGGGCAGATTGTACAATTTAGCACATCGCGCTGCTTCCTCTAACCAGGCCTTTGGTGCGGCATTAAGTATAACAAAACCTTGCAGAAGTTTTTCTAATTGAGGAAATAAAAGTGGAAACATCCCTCCAAAGGAATGTCCCACGATGATTGGATTTTCAAATTTACTGATCATTGGAATGAATAAATTGAACCATTCTTCATAGTCGTAATTGTCCTGAACTGTATTACTCCCATTTCCTGGAAGATCAATTAACCATGTATTTCCTGGGAGGTCCAAAAGTTCTATTATTGAAAGTAAATAACTCGAATCACCACCAGGCCCTCCTGGGATAAATAACCAATTAAAGGGATGCCCAAATCCAGAACCCGCAAGCGTATATCGAATATGATTTTCATCGTAAAAATAATGACCCATAGATAAGCCTTCCAGTTTGGTTTCCAAAACCTAATATTAGGGAAAAAAATCATGGATCACATGGGTATTAAATGCGTAATTGTGTAAAATCAACAGTTTATTTAAATATTATCATATCTAAATATCATCGATAACTTTATCAATAAAAGTATCGTTGGGCAAAAAGTTTACAAATCCCATTTCAATTGCTTTACTGATTACTTGAGATTTTGACTCGCAATTAAATTTGGCGCGAATGGATTCTAAGTGTTTTTCAGCAGTTCTTTTTGATATTCCTAAGATTAACCCGATTTCCTTTGCAGTTTTTCCTCGAATTAAATAAAATAGGCAAACGGCTTCTCGCTTAGAGATATCAAAATCCTGAAAATTATCACTCAGAATGTACTGTATCTGAGTATTACTGTGACCTCTGATTGATCGATCAATGATGCCTAATTTATTAATCACCTGTCGGCGCCTCGTTCCAGGAAGGGGGGTGACAAAGCCTAAAACACCCACAACGCTATTAAATGAATTTTGAAGAGGGGTCTTTCGAGTAAGTATCAAAGCTTCTTTTCCAGAAGTAAACCGCATTGGGTGCAAAAATGTCATGGATTTTCCATTTAATATCGGGAGATCGCCTTCCCGATAATGTTCAGCATATTTTGCCCAAGGTAAATAGAAATCATCTTTACCAATAATATTATCGCTATTTTTTAAGCCTGCATACGAAATCAATTGTTTATTGCAAGCGTAATAATTTAATTGACAATCCTTTACCCATACAATTCCGGGTAAATTATCAATAATATCAGCGGGTTGTAAAAGATTGTTTTTTCTACTCATGGAGAATATTTTAACAAGATTAGTTAAATAACACAAGAGAAGATTCCGATAATTTTTTTAACACCTTTATACTCCCTCTTCCCCAAATAAAAAACGTGTATCTTCATTAAAAATAATGAAGTAAACAGTTTGCATTAATTATTTTACATATTTTTCCTTTTCCTTTGATGGGTATAAAATACCTAGAGATGTATTCTCCTAACCAGGAAGATGTTTAATTCTATGATCAAGTTTTTCCAACAATTTATTTCTTAAAGTCAAACTAACTTTTGCTCGTCTCCAAAGTTGGAATAACGTTGCACGTTCAACTTCGATAAGTTGAGTTTTCAAGAATATATCCAATCGATTTTCTTCATTACTATTAGCCTCTGATTCATATTCCAATTCCTCTGGATGATGATCAATTCTATTTTTTAAATCAGCCAAATGATCACGGTACTCCGTAATAGCAAGCTTTAATTGAGAACATAATAATTTATCCTCATTATATTCTCTCCTATATTGTTTGAGCCAACGCAACGCAGCTTTAATCATTGCTTTCCTTGCCAATAACTCATTCACATGCTCACGATAGGCTTCTTTCTCTCCAATTTGTTTGACATTAAGAACTTTCATTATCCAAGGGAGTGTTAACCCTTGAAGTAAAAAAGTAGCCAAAATTAACATAAAAACAAAGAAAATAATAAGATCTCTAGGGTTCGGTCCATTGCCCAAATTCGGCAAAATTGGAATGGCCAAGGCAGCGGCAAGCGAAATGGGACCTCGCATCCCAGACCATGAGATCAAAAAGGGGAACTGCCAAGGAGGATAAGGATCTTTTTTTAATATCGAGGGGAACAAAAATCTTGGCAGGAAAACTTGAGCAATAAAAACCCATATAAATCGTGCAACAATAACCGTGAAGATAATAATTGAACCGTACACCAGAATAGAATTAAACGATAATGGAGCAATGCTATCAATAATTGATCTCAAATTAAGTCCCACCAAAAGAAATATTAGACAATTGATGGCAAAGGAAATCATTGGCCATATTGCAAATCCTACAAGCCTAAACTCAGGGGTAAAATACGTTACATAACGATGTCCAATAACAAATCCTGTCGCAACGGTTGAAATAACACCACTTCCCCCTAAAATTAAGGGGGGTAAATAAGCAAAAAAAGGTGTTAAAAGCGATGCCATCATATGCAAAGACGTATTTTTGATTCTTTTTCTTATTTGGCCGAGCAGTTCACCAATAAGGAAGCCATACAGTATTTCTCCTACAACAATAATTAGAAAATTCAACAATGTTTGTGCTGCTGAAAATTGCTGCGTCAAAAGTGCTGCAATTGAAAATCGAAATAACGTAAGCGCAGCAGCATCATTTAACAACCCTTCGCCTTCTAAAATCGTAATCACCCGATTGGGAAATCGAATTTTTTGTGCAATTGACACAATGGCTACGTCATCCGGCGGAGAAACCACCGCTCCTAAAACAAAACATAAGGGCCAACCGAGATCAGGAATTAAACCATGCACAATATAAGCAACGGTGAACGTTATAAAAACAACATGGCCAATTGACAACAAAGCAATGGGACGGATATTTTTCTTAAAATCAAACCAAGATGAAAAACTGCTAATTTGATATATCAGCAAAGGTAGAAAAATATGCAAAATCAAATTAGGATCAATGCTAATTTTTGGAAATTGAGGAATAAAACTTAAAATCATGCCTACAATAACAAGTAGCAGAGTGATTGGAATAATTAATTTATTTGATACAAGACCCACAATTATTATTATGCTAAATAGAAGAATATAGGTTAGAAGTTGTTCCATAAGTCTTGTAAAACTTTAAGGTATTAAATTAATGTTATTATAGGACAAAGTCGAGCTTTCGACCTTCGGACCATAGAAAAAACAACGCATGGCCTCTATAGACAGACTATAAGCCCCCTGTTGAACGCAGCAATCAAACAAACTATATTTATTATTTCTAACCGCGTCTATGTTTATGTTTAGATTTATGTTTAGGTTTGGGTTTATCTGGGCCGGATGCGCTACCCTCACCTGAAACGAGAGGCCCATCCTTACTCTTCCCTACACTTGCCAGCTTTGCTGTTTCTGATCGACTAATATCCGCCACCATTTGGGGGGTTGCTTGAATAATAAAACCCGATTGTCCTTGTATCGTAAATTGTGTTAACCATCCCGATGGAGTAGGATGGATACGGTATTTTGCAGCTTTTGAAATTCGAAGCCAAAATGTATCTTTATGTTTATCATAATGCCATCCTTCAGAAGGGATGTCGGAACATACATATTCTTTAAATGCTTTTTTCAAATACTGAGGGTCTTGAACCATGTACGTTTCTAAATATTTTTCGTATTCATCTTCCTCTTTCAAATCGACAGGAATAACCATCGCAGATGCGTTAGGTTCCAACGCAAACTTGAACGTAGCCTGAAGAATTTCGGGCAACACAGAAAATATATTATGATGATCAAACAAATAGCTGCGTAACGCTTCAACCTCTTGAGGTAATTGTCCTGAATTTTTCTTAAAGAACTCTGCAATGTTTTTAGAATAGATTCTGATTAAATCTTTTTGAAATTTTGGATAACTAATTCCTTCTTCATATAGAATTGATTGATCATAACAAAATTTTTGTTGCACATGGTTAATTAAAGATGTTCTATTACGCTGGAGTGATGAAACTTCATAGCTGACATCTTGTGCACATAATCCAAACAATAATGATAGTGTTGGAAATTGAACTTTAAATTTTTCTGAAAACTGTCTTGCAATTCTAAGCTTAACCGGATGTACAGAATTAAAATAAAACGAAATGTTCGACGTTGAAAGCCCTGTCGTTAAAGAATCATCCCCAGAGTTGCCAACCGTACTTCCTGAGAAATAAACCAACTTCATGTAATCCTCTTCATCCTCCAGATAATTAACAAATATGCGAATGCGTTGTTCATGTTTATCTGCTAAATTATCCGGCTGAATAACAACGACATCTTTAGCAGCAAGCCCAAGTTCTTGTAATAATTCCATCAATACTTTTGTATCGAGATGTTTCTTTGGCACATGGAAATCCAGTCCGATTCCTCCAGCCATTAATTTGTCTTTATGCACCTGTGCTTGAATCATAATAAACAATACAATGGCTGGGGCACTCTGTAAAAAAGCCGGAAAAAATACTCTGGATCTTAAATATTCATCTAAATTTTTAGACTCCAATTCTTGCTGCATTAAAATGGCTTTAAGAAATGGTCTATCGGAGATAGATAAAAACGATTGTTTTCGACTTTCTAAAGAGATTGGTCCTTTAAACTGTTCAACCATACGAATGCCCTTGCATTCTGGGCCGAATCCCATGGAAATAAACTTGGCATTGCATCCAGAAGGGGCCGATGCGCCATATTCACCAATAATATAATAAGGAAATTGATCGCACTCCTGTTTTCGACTGATCCAATCTTGCAAACGAGTATCGGCGAATTCGGTTGTTGTTAACGAGAGTTGAACAATGCAATGGATGTCTTTTTCAATGTCAACGAGTTTGTCAAACGTGACAACATAAGGCGCTAAACCCTCATCAATTCTTTTTCGTTCTGACTCAGATAATTCCATAAAACTTTTACCTTCAGCTTTATGTACTTTATTATTATTAATCAATACGCAAGCAAAAAGTGCTTTATGTTTATTTAAAAATTTTATCACTCGATTGCAGGCATTTACATTTCCACCATAAACCCCTATCAGCCCAACCAAATTCAACTCTGGACATAATTCCTTAATTTTTAATGCAAATGCAATAAAATGTTCGATATCACCCAGTCCATCTGCAGCTTCAACCGCTAATAAAAGACTGGCTTTCCGCGAACCTAATTTTCTTACCAACTCGACAAGTTGTTCTCCCCCCTTCCCTATCCCTAGAACCTTTAACATCAGCGACATCACTGCCTTCTTTGCTTCCCTCTTTTGCGACATCAGGCTTTGTCCCAGCCTGTAGAGCTCGATATCCAGTTAAAATGGGGTTGCCCGCCAAGGGTTCATTTGCAGCCATATAATCTCCTGAATCTATTAAAATTTTGTATTCTGTGCATAAAAAATATATTTAGTCAGAATTTAACATTCAACATTATGATATGTCAAACAAAAAATATGTAACTAGATGATCATTTCTAATTAAAAGCCCAGATTAGTCAATATAGACTGTTTTTTTAATCAGTTAATTTGTTCGTTAATACGAAACTTTCTAAGACTTGAACTTTCTAAACATAATGGAGAACTGAGGTTTATGGTGACTCGAAATCAAATCAGAATTAGGCATATTATTGAAGAAATTTTAAAAAGAATATAGGTTAGAAGTTGTTCCATAAACCATCTAAAACTTCAAAAGAATTAAGTTAAGGTTATTATAGGACAAAATCAAGCTTCTGACCTTGGAATCAGATACAAGATACCCCATAGCCTCGCCTCAATAACGACAGCCTGTAAGACCGCTTTGAAGAACGCGGCAGTCAACGCCTATTTCGTGTGGAAGGGGTGTTGTCGGGTGGATTGCTCCCTTCCTCTTGAATGGATTCCAATTTTTTTGATTTTTGAGTTTCCATTCTGCGTGCTTGAGTTTCCATTCTACGTGCTCTTGCATCTTCATACGCTTTGCTTACATCGGATTGAACGACACGACCTACTTTATTAAGGTTTGGTTTAAACAATTCTTTTTCCTTTGTCTTCAGATTTTCAGCAAGTCTTCGATTTTCCTCTATTTTTCGTTGATTATCGGCGTCTTTGGGATTTCTATGCTTTGCTTTAAGAGCGTTGACTTGTTCTTCTGTTAAATTTGACGCAGTAGGCTTATTCGACCCCGACGCTGCTGAAACCGTTTCTCTCGTACCTCTTGTACTTGGTCTTTCTTTTACCATCTCAGCATCAAACTCCTTTTCACTTAAAGTTTCTGTAACAAGTGCTGTGGGAGTTGTTGGTGTTTCTTGTACAGGCTTCGCATCTGATTTATTAGTAGGAGATTGAGGAGAAGGCGCCGATGAAAGTGGTGGAGAAGATTGAGTTCTACTCAATGCTTCAAAAGCAGAGATTGTGCCCCGAACTCTGGTTGTTATTGAAGGTCTAGGGGGTGGTGATTGAGGAGAAGGATCTGATCGTGGTGGTGCAGCTGCGGGCGCGACTGTAGACTTGCCGAGTGCTGGAGGGACAACGGGAGCTACAGCAGGGACGGCTTTTGGGGGAGATGCGGATGGAGTACCTGACATCGGACTTTTTGGAGTTTGAGCAGCATTAGGCGCACGTTTCTTGAGATCACTTTTAAAAGCATGATAGGCAACCCCCAGTTTATCCTTCCTGCTCTCATTATCGAGTCTAACGATTGCATTTTGTTTTATTAACTTTTGAACTTCACGAATTGCATCATTAAAGTGTTCCAATTTGAGTCCCTCTTCTTTTTTAGCATCCATTAATGAATTAATCATTGTAGAATCAATTTTAATTTTCATCCTAGATTTGTTCGAAATATAAGCATCATACATGGCGTCTAATTCTTTTTTTAAATCCTCATCCTTTATGGTTCCATTTTTAACTTGTTGATTTAAGGAATACATCAATGTCAAAAATGGAAAACTATGATCATCATATACACTTTCCAATTCTTCTCTTAAGATTTCTTGAAATACAGGCTCTTCGTAAGGATTAAAACCTACGCTCGTTGCGAATTCTGAAAAAACCTGATCCAAATTTTCTTTGGGGTTTGGTTTAATCGTGGACATACACACCTCATCATACTTTTATAATACTTCTTATGAATACATCCATTGAATACATATATTTACATTAGACATTTCTTTCTTTAAACCATTCCTTTCTTATTATTATTATTTTACTTGACCTGGATTTTTATTCAGTCAGAATGGAACTTCTTTAAATAACAGTATTTCTAATTTAATTGAAGGTGAAGATCTTATGTTAAAAAGAACCCATATCGATAGTAAACTTATTATTGAAGGCATTTTAAAGAGAATATTACTTCTTGGCCTACATATGCAACCGAAACAAGAAATAATCGGTGAAGATGGGGCAAAATCTGATCCTCATATTCTTACAGAATGGCTTAGGACTAAAGCCCGCATAGATTCACCTAATTCAATTAATATTATTAACGGCTTTAATCGTGGTTTGGATAATGTCCTAAAAGATCCGAACACCATGCAAGAATATCGACTTGCAATGGCACGATTAATTAAAGCAAGTCTGGCTACAGGTACCTTCGTTGAAGGTAGAAAACGAGAAATGGAAGATTTTCTTCTTCGTCATCCTAAGGTTGCTGAATTTTTAAAAAACAATCTTGAAAAACTTGACGTTCCCAATACCGCTATAGGCCAATATATCAAAAATAAACAAAAGGAAAATCCTCACTTCAAAATTTTACCAAAAACTCAAACTGTAACCGAAGCCGAGAAACAAAAAGCTCAACTAGGCCTTCAAGCTTCAAGAAAAAAGTTGTCATCAGCGATACAAAGTACGATAACATCTTACAAGAGATACAACACTCGCAACCATGAGGAGCAAGAAGAATTAAAATATCAAATTGATACTTTGAAAACAAAAGAAAAAAGAATTGCACATAGTAGGCTTCCAACAATTACTGAGAAAAAAATTGCTGCAAACTCTAAGAAAATGGAAGAAACATTAGCACATCAACATCAATCTAGGCTGAGAGAGCAAGAAGAACCTATTAGTCAAGTACGTCTTAGACAAGAACGAGAACAACGAGTACAAAGAGAAGAGAGAATCAAAAAACCAAAAGGACTATTAAACACTTTGCAAGAAAAAAATAAAGCGTATATGGAGGAATACACAAGAAATAAAGACCCTAAAGCAAGAACCAAACGCACAATCTTATGGCTGGCAGATACAGACAAAAAGTATACCAATGCCCAGAGTCTGGATGAGGACATTGAATTTCTTAAAGGATATCCTCATTTAGACTCTGAACATGTGGAAGTACTTTTAAAAACATATGAAGAACTTGAAAACGAGGCCATGGGAGCTTTTAGTAGCCCTGGACGTGTTGCCAAAATGCTCGAGGAAGCTGGCAATGATCTCCAAGAATTTAACAAACCCAAGGGAACGGGCCATAAAATTTGACCTCCCTATTTATATTAATTGATAAATTTTGGACAGTAGTTCACCCTTGTTATTTGCTAATCAATATTTGCTAATAAACCCAAAAATAAAGTAAACTATCTCCAAGATTGGAAATATAACTGACACAATATACAGAGGTGTGACATGCCTAGAAGTAAAATTCCGAATCTTGATTTTCGCCACCGAAACTTTAAAAAACCTAATAAGGATGCGTTAAAAGCGGCAAACCCAGTATTAGCAGGTGGTTTCCCACAATCTGCCGATCCTACCATGGCTCTACTTTTATCGACGCTTTTGTTTTCCTTTCATTGTGTTGGCGCACATGCAAAAATCTCAGAGGGCACTAAAGTTCAAGCTCCTAAGAGCGGAGATATTAACAAAGGCAAAACACAACCTCAACCTCACGAATTGATCCACGGTTTAACTGCAGAGGCTGGGATGCAGTACACGCTGAAAAAGACTCCGCAGTTATCTACCAACGATTGGAGCAATGGAGCGCCTTGGGCCAAAAAAAGGACGATGAACACCGAAGAATTATTTTAGATTATCAGAATAACAAACTTGATAATAAGTTGTTTATTCTTGAGATGCTCGATTTTTCTAAATTTTTTCTAGGTGAAGTACGCAAACACCAGAAATTATTGTCTAATAGCACCTCCTCTGACGTGCGAAATTTGGAAAATAGCATCAAGGCCACTACTGAAAAAAATTTCATGAAAGAAATTTTAAAGCAAAAAAACTAATTGATGCGATTTATGATAAAATGAGTGATAAATTGGCCGAAGTATTAGAACATGAATTGCAATCACCTGAAAGTAATGCCTCTGTGGTAGTTCGAAATAAAGAAATGATTCAGGCCATTAAAGATCTAAAACACGAGAAAGGTAAAATTTTCATTGTGTCCGGAAAACGTCATATTTTTTCAGATGAAGATGAATCCATCGTTCAAGAGGACCGAGAGTTACCTCCAGCCCGACAAAATGCTGAACAGCATGAACTAAGAACATTCTTAGGCCGCGAAAATTTTGCGGTTGTTTTGCCAATAAAAACTCGCCCTTGAAATCGCAAAAAATTTAGTGTAAGATCGTTCTAAGTGATCAACTAGATCTAACAGATCTATCTATAGAAGACCTTTTTAATGCGTTTAACTGAAAAAGAACTCGTTATTATCCGTAAGACATTTCATGAATGCTTTTCTGAAAGCGATCACTTGTGGTTATTTGGTTCTCGGGTCGATGACTCAAAGCGGGGCGGTGATATTGATTTTTATGTCGAAACAACTGAAAAAAACACAAGCAACGCAGTTGCAAAAAGACTTGCTTTTATTATAACTTTAAAACAATTATTAGGTGATCAGAAAATAGATGTGGTGTTAAATCAATTGACGCTTAATCGTCCTCTGTCAATTTATCAAGAGGCAAAAAAGACAGGAGTTCAACTTATATGATCCGGAATCATAAATTATTTACCACATTGGAAATAGCTGAGCTTCATGCTAAAAGGCTTAAATATGCTATTCAAAAGCTCAATCCAATGATCCCCATTTCAGCCAAACGATTTTCAGATTTAACCGAAGATGAAATCCCAATTTTTGAATTATTCACTAGCCGCTTTTCAAAATTACAAGATCTAATGGACAGTAAACTGTTTGCTCTAGTGTTAGAGTACTCAAAAGAGCCCGGGCAGTTTGAAACCTTTTTAGATAAATTAAATGCTCTTGAAAAGTTGGGATGTGTTAACGCTAAGCAGTGGCTTGAGCTAAGAGAAATGAGAAATCACCTATCCCATGAATATCCTGAACATCCAGAAATTTCTGCAGATAATATCAATCGTGCTTATGACATGGCAAATTCTTTATTAAAAATTTTTCAAAATCTGATTTTATTTGTAAATAAAATCGATGAAAAACTCTAATGAGTTATGACAACTTTTTCTCTTAATGTAATTGGGCAACCCTATCAGGTCTAAATTTGTTTTCCTTTACTAATTCTTCTTTGACCCTCGGTAACAGCAAGCGCCTTTTGTTGAACAGCATTTTGTTTTGGAGATTCGCCCCCAACCCTAACAGGAATCAGTGGCATTGTTTTTGAAAAAATAACGGGTTTTTGATGTTTATTTTTTGCAGCCTCAGCCGCTGTGGTCTTACGTTGTTTATCTCGCGCTGACAGAACATGATCTTCATGCCGTTCTTTTATTTCATACCAAGTCAACGCTGGTGCTGGTCTCGATGCTGCCGACGCTGGCGCCGGTGCTTTCGCTGACGCCGATGCAGGCGCCGGTGGAGACTCTGGGCTCGGTGCTGAGCCTGCCGGTGGCATTGCGGGCGGTGCTGATGCTGCGGGTGCTAACCCCGGTGCTGGTGATGGCGCCGACTGTCTCTTTACCCTTTTCTTAGGGGGCTCATCATCCTCACTGCTATCATCATGTCTCCTCGAATCCGTGGTGTCCATTGGCTGAGCGGAATCTCCACTCGAGTCTGCCTCAGATCCAGAACTTTCGCCTTCATCCGAACTTCTATCTCTGTCAGATCCAGAACTGTCGCTGGTCCCATAATCAATTTCTTTCTCAGAATCGCTTTCATTTGGATCATCTTGACTACGCTTCCTCCGAGGTTTACCGACTTCTGATTCGCTGAGTTCAGGGTTACCACCGCTGGCATCCGCATCACTTCCGCTCACATCACTATCACTGAGATCTTCGCTTTCCCTTTCGGACCCCGAATCAGAGTCGGACTCTGATGTCGATTTATCTTCGGGTTTATCGATATCCTCCTCACTTCCCAACGAAGGATCTTCTAAACAAATTCGTCTATTCCAATAAACTTCCAGAAGTTCCAAAACATCTTCGAAATCAATTGTCAAACCTAATTCGGTATAGATTTTACTCGCCTGATCAATAAAAGTTTCCCATGAAGGACATTTTAGATCTAACGATTGTGTTACCTCTTCAATTGCTTCCGCTCTAGCCTCATCTTCACAATACAGAAGGATATCGGTTAAGTCTCGTATGGTGTGTGTTTCATCTGAGGTAAAATCTTGCCGATGAACCAGCACCTCTGCCAATCGAGCGCTTGTATCATCTAATTCTTCAGAACTTTCCGGTATCTCTTTGAAAGGATTAGGCTTAGATAAGGAATCGAGATCAATGCCAAGTTTATCGGCTGCGAGCTCTAATAATCGTGCAATTGCCCACCCTATTCCACCTTCTAGAGCACAATCAAAAGGAGTACGTCTATCACAATCATAGGCAGACCAATCAAAACCTGCTTCCACTAAAATATTAAAGAGTTCAATGTTTTTTTCTGCATCCGCTCTATCGATGGAATGTTCTGCAGCAAGGAAAATGCACTCATGAAGTACGAAGGTTGGATCGTCGCCCTCTTTAGTCTGCCCTATCTTTCCACTCACCGCTAAGATAGTTTTAACCAAGACACAGGCCTCATCGAGGGGAAGACTAACCGCCATCAAAAGCGGTGAAGCCCCATCTTTTGTTTTGGCATTCATTAATGAACTATCCATTAGCTCATCGACAAGCTCTTTCTTATACCCTTGTAATTCACAAAATTTAATGGCCAAGTGGATAGGTAAAACACCTCACGCGGCCTTAACATCGATTCTAGCGCCCAAACTTTTTAGAAATCGCACCAATATAATATTTCCAGTGAATGCAGCACAATGCAGTGGGGTTAACTGCCATCGTCCCTTGGCATGCAGATTTTTCTTAATATAAGCTTGTGTTAACTCATCCCTTTTATTGTCGGAATTTTTAGAACCACACAAGGTATTGTCTAGGATAGCCTCATGGATCTTATCGTTTTCGCCTTGTTCTTTTTCATCGACATTCCAACCCATTATCTGTTCAAAATATTGCTCGAGGTTCTCACGCATGTATATCACGAAATCCAGACATAGATTTTTTTCAAAGCACTCTCGAAGCGCTTCACCACAGGCCTTTGCAGCCATCTCTATTTGTTGGGCAACTCTACTGTCTGATAATAATACCCCGATTAATTTTACCAGTTCTTTTGGCGCCATTGTATTATCCAACATTTCCCAGGTGGCCTTATTTATCATCTCTTTCCCTTGCTTTGGTTTACCCTTATTTTTGTTTCTATGATTTTTTTTCTTTTTTTCTCTTTTTTCTTCACGGTTTTTTTCTGCAGGAAAGGTGAAAGGGGCTAATGAATTATAATTTTTAACAACATGAGAAAATTTCTGAATAAAATCTTCTAATTCCTCTTCCAATTCTTTGGGTGAGCCTATCTCTTTGGCAATCGCAAGCGGATCATAAGCCTTAAACAAACGAGACACTAGGCTATTCAGCATCTCTGTAAGAGTAGCTTTTTCAATATTTTCTTTTAGAATATCATCGGTTCCAGCCTTTATCTCTTCAGGAACTGTACAAGTCGACAAAACACTTTTTGCCCATTCAAGATTAATGTAATGAGATTGAGAAGTACTTCTGATGTGTTCCAGATCTTGTCTAGACCAGAGGTATAATTTATCTTCTCTTTTGCTTGCATATCCCGTAAATTGTTTGAAGTGTTTTTCTTTCTCTCGCCGTTGTTGACTTCCGGTTAATTCATCTAATTCCGCCTTTTTATCCTTGGTAAGTTTCTTCATCAAAAATCGTTCGGGGGTCGTTGTCACGATACCCCCTTGACCGCCAAAGTAAAAATGACCTTCCGGCAATAAATTTCTAGCTCTTAACAAATTTTCAATAATAATTTTAGACTCTGCAGGGGTTCGATAATCCACCTCGTCTTCACGCGTAAACGTTTCCGATAACGTTGCTTTCCCTGGTTCAACCAACATAAGCATGTTAGGCTCTGGATAATAAACACCGTTAGGAAAAAATTGAGCCGTGGTTTTCCTAACCAACATATCCACTTCAACGGCGAAGGCTAGGATAGGCCTGTCGGGCTCCAAAACACGATAACCCGAACTTAAAACAACAGGAGATCTTTTGAAGACAGTCTGATGTTCAGCGATCATTTTATCGTAATGACTAAAATTACCAAGCTCTCCAGGTCCTTCTCTTAACGCTAACATGTCTGAATCGAAAGTTCCTAGGTAGATCTGTTGCTTATTAACCCCTTTCTTAGTTCTTAAAGCCTTTACTTGTTTTTGGGTCGTGGTATCGTTTTTGATGGTTTCTCGGATTTCACGGTAGGGCACCATCTCTCTTATATTTTTTGATTCTGTTTTGCTGCGAAAAAGTTTGGCTTTTTCTTTATCCTTCTTGGCTAATTTTCTATACCAGCTTCTAACTCGTTCAAAGGGTGTTTCCACCCAAGTTTCTAGTCTCTTCCCCCGTCTCTTCCCTCGTTTGCCAATGGATATTTTTTTTTCTTCAAAGATTGGCCGCCACATAAAACCGAGTCTAGCAACAAAGCCATTTTGACCATTTTGATTATTCAATGGCACCCGAAGTAAATCTTTTAGTTTTCGGTTACGTTTTTTGACTAGAGATTCCCGCCTATTAAGCCCAACGACCAAAGCCAACCGTTGTCCTGCCTGTTCTTTTGAATCTTTTTCACTTGTCCCAAACGATTGGGTTTCAAACATACCACATAAATTTTCTAATCTTTCTCCTGCTTTGGCCGCTCCACTGCCTTGCAAAGCAGAATCAGGTTTTACCTCAACTGCTGCGGGTTCATTAGGAAGATCTTCAGCATGAACCACCTTTGCACTGTCAACCTGTCCTCTCACTCTACACCCTCCTCGTTTCTTAATGCGAAACGGAGGATCATCGTCATCAAATTCGAAGTAAAGTTTTTTTTCTAAAAATGTTTTTTTATCTTCACCCTCGTCATCATCAGAAGAATCGCTACTGCAATCTTCATCCGATTCCACATGGAAGGGCACCGTGGCAACGTAGGCGGGTAAGGTTGGGGTATTTTCGGCGGTCGCTTGATCCCTATCACCCACATCCATGGCTGCGCTAGAACTTGGGGTCTGTGAAGACTCAAACGTTGTTTTTAAATCGGTATCTTTTGGCATAGAAGTAGATATTAAACTGTAAATAGTGAATGTCAAGTTCTTCTAAACAATTTTAATTTAACTTTGTTTCTCTGTTTTTTTTATCTTTTTATTGGAAGGTTTCTTTTTTTGAGAAGGTAATTCTGTTGTGGAGATTTTTATAAGTTTGGTTAACCACTCTCCATCTTCCCATTGATCTCCTGAAATAAGAAGATATGGCTTGGCTCCTGGGTAAGGACAGCCTTCTAAAAATGCGCCTATAAATGTTTTACCCGCATGCGTTGGTTTAACAAAGAGCTGGTCATCACAAACCAAAGCCACTATCTTGTCATCACAATATATTCCGTATTCGCCAAACATCTTTTTTGCAGAAACAACGCCTGCTCCTGCAATTTGTTCAAGAATAAAGTCAACTGTACTTTGTTTTGATGCCATTAAAATTAACCCTCCTGAGACGAGCGGCTCATCACTATGAGTATTACACATTCTATCATAAACGATAAGCTGATCATAACAAGTTTTTTAACTGAACTTATCAAACTTATTTTGGACTGCCCACAGTATCATCGATAAGTTGAATTTCAATTCTTTCTTTTGAGCCACCTATATTCTTTCTTTTTAAAGACACACAACCAACTTCAGCGGTTGATTTAACATGTGTTCCCCCACAAGGGACTTTAGAGAAACCATCGATTTCCCAATAACGTCTTTGTTGTGCAACATCAGAGAAATCTTTTTTTATCAAAGCATCTTTGTTTATTATTTCATTATATTCAGCTAATATTTCTTCAAATATAGATGAAATATTTTTATCATACACAAAGTCAATTCTAGCTTTTGTTTCAGCAATATGTGCCCCAATTTTTTCAAGACCCAGCTTTCGCGTCACTTGCTCTAAAATTAATTCAGCCGCAAAATGTAATCGCATGAGTCTGTATCGACGAGGCCAATCAATTTCCATCGTTACTTCATCGCCTGATTGCAGCCCATGTCCTTCTTCAAGAGTATAATAAATACGATTGCCTATTATTTCTGAACCAATGATAGGTAACCCATTAATGGTCGCCTTATCGCTTTCCTGGCCTCCTGAAAAAGAAAAAGCAATGGTTTCTTCGAAAAGAAGTTGGTTACCATTGACTGATACGACTTTAGTACATAAGCGATGCTGGTAGGGATTATCCCAAAAAACTTTTCGCATGGAGCCCTCGATTTTTAAAATTTGTTCAATGACTTTCTTATAATAACACTGTGCGCTATAACGCACAATCTTCATTTTTTAGTTATTTAGCTTTTCAATTTAAAGACAGACCTCCTATTTCTTGAACCCAGCCCCTGTTTGTGGCATGGTTAACGAATCAAAAACAGTACAGCTTACCTTTAAGGAAAATGATGGAAAAGCAAAACATAGAAATAAATTTAATTACGCATAATTTAGTTGAACAAAATTTATCCAATGCCGTTTTTGCAATTAGGCATAAAATTATAAACACGGGAGATACATCCGAGACAACTGTTACTGAACAATTGAACATTTTAGATCAACTAACTCAATTTGGGTTTGGTCAATGCTTAATTACGAACCGTGGCATTACGGGTTCCTGGACTCGTCACATGGTTTTATACCCAAAATGGAGAAAGGAAATGCCAGAAGTAGCTGCCTCCCTCACTCCCTTAAATCGATGGTTATTAGAAAAATGCCCAGTCATTCTTGCAACGCAAGAACGATTTATTTATTTCCAAAAATTACTACACGAAAACTTAAAAGAGGGAATGACAGCCATGTCCATTCCGTGTGGACTGATGGATGATCTTTTAACTTTAAATTTATGTTACCTACCCAGTATAAAACTCATCGGAATTGATTTAGATGAGGCTTCTATTCTTGGCGCGAAAGAAACTGCAAAAAAATACAACTTAGAAAAACTTTGCAACTTTATTAAATTGGATGCCTGGCAGCTCACATTGCAAAACGAGGCTAATATCATCACGAGCAATGGCCTTAATTTCTATCAACATGACGAGGAAAAAGTCGTTGAGCTTTATAGAAGAATTTTCTTAGCATTAAAACCCAAAGGAGTATTTATCACAAGCTTTTTAACCCCACCGCCTTCGATCAGCGATGAATCACCCTGGGATATGAATAAAATCAATCTGGCAGATCTTAGAATGCAAAAAATCATTATGTCTGATATACTGTCGGTTCGATTTCAAGCCTATCGAACCGAAAAACAAACCATTCAACAACTTACTGCAGCCGGATTCGATAACATAAAACTTCTTTACGATAAAGCCAAACTTTTTCCGACCATTTGGTGTTTTAAATAAAATTAAAAAGGATTGTCTGGAAACCTATGATTAAATTTAGTCAATGGGCAATGATCAAATTTAGTCATTCATGATTGACACGGTTTAACCTATTGTTTTATAAGAATTCATTGTTATGCTATCCCTCATCTATCCAACCTCATCGTGGCTTAATTACCGCGGCTCCCTTTATTTTACCAGTGCGCAAGGCTTCTTGTTATTTCAACATCAATCGATTGTGTAAAATCCGGCTTTAACCCCAATACCTCTTGAAAATCTTGAACCGATCATATTAAAATGACATTTCCCTCGCAAAAAAAACCTGCTTGATCAATTGAATGGAGATAATTATGGTGACTCAGGTAATAAAAGCAAGAATTGTGGTGACGGTATTTTGGGACGATCCTCACTGGGTTGCACTTTTTGAAAGAAATGATGATACCACTTACGAAATTGCACG
>Ga0207154_1008_pt1 | contig 36297 bp, 29 predicted proteins | sample Alteio_BWMinHeat_28_FD_153576 | JGI IMG/M metagenome (GOLD analysis project Ga0207154, IMG submission 153576) | Enriched cells from forest soil in Barre Woods Harvard Forest LTER site, Petersham, Massachusetts, United States -... | ecosystem: Environmental > Terrestrial > Soil > Temperate forest >... | reverse complement strand
CACTGATTTTCTAGGCTATTTAGCGGATAGAATTTTTATTGAAATAAATTTTAGAATAATAATTCGATATTCAGCAAAAGTTCATGGATGCTTATTTTTCTATGGCAAACATCAATTGTCCGCATGATAAATTCTTTAAAAGCGCGATGGCTGATATGCGAGTGGCGAGAGAGTTTTTTGAACATCACTTGCCAGAATGCATTCTTAAAACTGCAGATTTTTCCACTTTACAATTGCAGCCGAATAGTTATATTGATCCGCAACTGAATTTAACATCTAGTGATATATTGTATAAAATTAAAATTGCAGGAAATGAGGGATACTTTTATTTGCTGTGTGAACATCAAAGTTCATCCGATCCTTTAATGCCTTTTCGTCTTTGGCAATACAAAATCAATATTTGGGCTGACTATCTTAAACATAACCCTAATGCGAAAAAGTTACCGTTAATTGTTCCTTTAGTCTTTTATCATGGGAAATACCGTTATAAAGGCAGTCGAGATTTGAAAGATATAATAGAAGCACCCAAGTCAATCATTGAAGAAGTGTTGTTTAAACCTTTTCGATTAATTGATACCCATGATATTGCGGATGAGAAGCTTCGAGAACAGCATTGGTCGGGAGTAATGACCTTTGTTATGAAGAACATTTATGCCAGAAATATACTGAATATAAAATCAACTTTATTTGAAATGTTAAGGTTTATTATTAAGGAATATGGGGAAGGGGCTTATAATTACTCTGAACTTTTGCTATGCTATATTTTTAATTCAGGCAACTTAGAGAGTCCTGTGGATTTTATTGAAGAGATTAAGAAAGAATTTCCGCCAAAAGTAGGAGAACAGGTTATGACAGGGGCAGAATGGTTTAGAGAATTGGGTGTTCAGCAGGGTATGCAACAAGGTATACAACAAGGTATGCACCAAGGTATACAACAAGGTATACAACAAGGTATGCACCAAGGTATACAACAAGGTATGCACCAAGGTATACAACAAGGTATGCACCAAGGTATGCAACAAGGTATGCAGCTTGGCGAATCTAAGATGTTATTTCGATTGATTGAAAAAAAATTTGGTGTGCTGCCATTAACAATACGAGTTAAGATCGAAAAGGCCAGTGATATGAGCCTATTAAATTGGAGCAATCGATTATTAGAGGTTGATAGCCTTGAAGAGTTATTTGAGGAGTAAACTATTTATGACAGGGGCAGAATGGTTTAGAGAATTGGGTGCTCAGCAGGGTATGCAACAAGGTATGCAACAAGGTATGCAACAAGGTATGCAGCTTGGCGAATCTAAGATGTTATCTCGATTGATTGAAAAAAAATTTGGTGTGCTGCCATTAACAATACGAGTTAAGATCGAAAAGGCCAGTGATATGAGCCTATTAAATTGGAGCAATCGATTATTAGAGGTTGATACCCTTGAAGAATTATTTGCGGAATAGAAAGTGTCAGGCCGAGACAAGAGACAAGCAACTAGTGTTCCATTAAAATATTAATTATTTAAAAATGTTACCCTTTTAAAGGGTAAGAGTTAGTATAATAATTCAAATTAATTCAACAGCGAATCTAAATTATTGCCTTGCCTTTCAATTTCCTGACGTAACATCTTAAGAGCCTCGGTTTGTAATTGACGAACTCGTTCACGGGTTAGACCAATTTCATTGCCTGTTTGATCTAACGTTAAAGGTTCCTGGCCATTTAAACCAAAACGATATTCCAATACAGCACGTTGTTTACTGGATAACCCCGCCAACCATTTTTCTAAATTTTCTTTCAACTTACAACAATTTAAAAATTCAACAGGATCATCAATGTCATGCCCCAAGGTGTCCAGTATGGGTTTATTAACCTCATCTGAAATGGGCATATCGATTGAAATGGTGCGTTCATTCAAGCACAGCATCTTTTCGACTTCATCGATGCTTTCGCCCCAGGCTTCTGCAATTTCTTCAATGGTGGGTTCGTGGTCGAGATTTTTAGACAGACTGCGACTGGTTCTTAAGCAGCCGTTTAATCGTTTAACCATATGGACCGGAAGTCGGATGGTGCGGGTTTGGCACATGATGGCTCGTTCGATGGTTTGTTGTATCCACCAAGCGCTGTAGGTTGAAAAACGAAAGCCGCGTTCTGGATCAAACTTCTCCACGGCTCTCATTAGTCCGATGTTACCTTCTTCAATAAGATCTAAAATGGCCATTCCCGATCGTAGGTAGCGGCGAGCAATTTTCACCACTAAACGGAGGTTGCTTTCAATCATCCGATTGCGAGCCAGCTTATCGCCCTGTCTCGCCAGACGTCCATAGTGTATTTCCTCGTCCTTGGACAAAAGCGGGGATATCCCTATTTCCTTTAGATAAATATCTGTAGGATCGGGGGCATCTTCCTCCTCTCGTTCCGAGGGTTCAAGTTCGACTTGGCTTTCGGGATCTTGAGAAATACTTTGCATTACACACATTCACTATATTTCAATGTTCTCTTGCAATTTCGGCGCAGGAGCACACAACTTTAATTTTGAAGGAAGCCTTAAGGTGTCAGACACGTGTCAGACACCGTTCAGAAGGCAATCGAAATTATTTAGCCTGGGATCGGTGTGTGACCCTAAATCTGACACCTAAAGGAGGACCTATAAACAATTTATGTATTTATGTTGTTGATATTTGGGCACATAACTGCATATGCAAATAATTTTAAAATTATGATTGATTTTAAAAAATAATTGTGTTCTAATAGCTACAAGGTGAATAACTAACTGTCAGCCAGGGTAGAATGAAGACTGGCAAATTAGAATTTTTAATTTTTGTATTCAGAGTAATGTAGATATTCAGAGTAATATAGAGTAGGTCCAAACATAGGAGATTACTATGCCCATCGACAGAAAAAGACTTGCACTTGTTTCACAAGAGGGTAGAGAACAGGCACAGTGTCTGGCTTATTTTATTGCCGCAGAATTAAAAAATGGTCGCGGGGCTAGACTTGATAAAAAAGGACTTGAAGAACTTTATGCCACTTATCAAAGACGTTATCTTGAAAAACATAAGGGCGATGCTAGTGGCTTACAGAGTCCCAAAGCTTTTTTGGATTGGATAGCCAATGCTAAACCTTACGATATTGAACCTTTTTTATCCCCTATCATAGAGGATTGTTTTGAGCCGGAACCTGATCCGCGTCCATTGGGGTATCGAAGATTTGCGCGTATAACTCGATTTGCAAATCGTTTAGGGATAAAAACAAAATTTTTCGCTGACGATAAAGTGATGGCAAAAGTTGAGTTCGGTAATGATGTTGATGTTGCTGAAGACTCAGAAGTCGATTATAAACATTTTCTAAGGCGACGCAGAGCTGCAAAAAGATCAGCAGAATATAAAGCCATTGCCGATCGGATGGCCTCTGGAATACCCCAAGATCATTTTCCTGCGGTCGCTCCTACCTTAAATATTGCTCTGAGCGAAAAAGGTGATAAAAGCAAAACGACAGTATTGCATGGATTTGAATATCCTGTTGCTGCTGCTGGGGCTAAAGAAACGGCAAAAGCTGTAAAAGCACACAATGAGCTTATTTTGGCTAAGGCACCCAAGGTTTCGACTGGGCTTCATGGGGCTAGTAAGCCTGGGGTTGCTGGAAGCAGGGGTTCTGCTACTGGGGCTAATCCATCTCCTTTCAGCATGGAAGGTTTTGGAAAGTTTTTCGAGAAATTGCTTGGGTTTCTTGGACCTTTTCTCTCGAAAATGTTTGAAATGATTCAGGGCTTCCAATCCAAATTTGATAAAAACAGTTCTAAGCAAGAATTTACTCAAGAAGATAGAGATAAGCCTGATGGTGAATTAGTCAATGAGAATATTGGTCTATTAACCAATCAAACTACAAAGGACATGCTTACTTCACGTTGGCATAAGGCTGAAACAGACGCGGACAGAAGAAGTGTTATCTCTGCGCTTAAAAGAGCGTTGGCTAAGGAAAGATTATTTGAAGAGTTGGATGAATTTAATTTCCGTTTGAAGCTAAACCGTTTAGACGATGATACTAAAGAGGCTTTGGATAGAGAATGGGATGCCGCTTCAGGCGATAAATCTGAAGTTTGGGATAAATTACTAGCAAGATTGGAAAACGATAAGCTGTATGCTGAAGGGGAAGAAGTTCTAAAACGCAAAGAACTAAGAGTTCGAGATAATGGATTTGTTTTTGTGAGGGAACGTGTGGAGGATCGAGAAGGTGTTGATCTGAAAACAATGGGAGATGTACTTAAAGCAGCCGCTGACGCGGCGAAAACTGCCGCTGAAATAGCACAAGCGGATAATAATCGAGCGGTGTATAATGGTGATTTTGATGCCAAGCTTGCACGAGAACCTATGCTACGAGCGCAAGAAGCGTATCGAAGCGCTTTGGAAGTTGCTCATCAACGGCCTATGTCAGCGTTATCGCCGGCAGGTCAAGCCTTAAATCATCAATTTCGTAGGGACATGTTAAAAGAAATTAATGATTTGAATTCTAATCTGGCTTTTAAAGCAGACATTAAAATTGCGACGGATGTTAACAATGCACTGCAGGATGCGAAACGGAAGGAACAACAAGCTAAATTAGCGCTTGATAATACGCCGGTTCATCCTCCAAAACCGAGAGCCGATGCTGGGGCCCACTATAAAGCTGCACAAGAAGATGTTGTCCAACTAAAACAACATTATGTGTTTGCATTGATGAAAGTTAGAAGGGGATCCGCAATTATTGCCGGAAACCTTGAGGGTAGATTTAATGTGCTTAAAGCTGGTTATGAAGCTGCAATAAGGTATCCTTTGTACTCAGCTCCTCCTGCAGCTGCGGCTAAACCTGCTGCAGCCGCTGGGGCTGGGCCTGGTGCAGGAGCTGGGGCTGGGCCTGCGGCGGCTGCTGCTGCGGCAGGAGTAGGCGTTGGTGCTGGTGCGGCTGGTGCCGCCGCTGCACCGGTTGCTGCTGGGGCTCACGTTATTGGTGCCGGTGCTGCGGCGGGCGTCGGTCGGGGTCCTGCGGGTGTAGGTGTTGGTCCAGCCGCAGCTGCGGCTGCCGCTGGACCTGCATTACATCCGGGTCGAGGACATGGGCATGCTGCTCATAGAGGGCGACCAGGACATCCAGCTCATAGAGGACGACATGCCCCGTTAGCAGCGGCAGCGGCCGCTGCTCGTGGTGCTGCGGGTGTTAGACCTGTAGCTCCAGCGCCTGCTCCCGCCGCTCCAGCACCTATTGCTGGTGCTGCGGTTGGACCTGTTGCTGGTGGAGCTGCATTGGCTGCACGACTTGGTGCTGCGGCTGCTGCGTTTGCCCCAGGTGCTGTACCTGCTCCTGGAGCCGGTGCTGTTGCCGGCGCACCGGGTGCTGCTAGGGGCGCCGCCGCACCTGTTGCTGCGGGTGCTCCAGTGGCAGCTGCGATTGCAGGTGGAAGAGCAGGGGCTGCTCCAGCCCCAATATTACCCGCAGCACGTGCTGCTGCTGCAGCTGCTGCAGCAAGGGGAGCTAGACCTGCAGCTATTCCAGATCCTGATGACCATAGAAGAGATTTTGACTTGTTAGGTTTGTAAGTTATCAACTTTCTGTTTTGGGACAACCTTATAAATAATTTGGGGTTGGTTTTAAACCGACCCCCTTTATTTTGTCCAATTTTCAATCTTTAATTTTGGTACTCTAGAAAATTCTTTTATATTATTGGTAACCAGAATAACATCTAAACTTTGGGCATGACTTGCAATCATTAAATCCAAAGCTCCTATTAGAGTTCCCTTCATTTCAAGATAAGTTATTAGTTTTCCATAAAAATGGGTAGCTTGTTCATCAAAAGGAGCGACTTCCAAAGGGATAATAAATTCGTTAAGTGCTGATTCATTTTTTTCTTTATGAGAACTCTTTTCAACCCCATATCTTAATTCAGCAAGAGTAATAGAGGAAATAATAATGTCTCCTGGTACTAAGGAATTGAAATGATTTAAGACTGTAATAGGATTGTTTTTAATAATGTAAATGCAGATATTCGTATCTAACAGATATTTCATCTAGAAATAGTCTCGATCTTGATTATCAGGTTGATCGCGGTTTCCTAGAAAATCGGGTGAAAACTTATCAAGACTATTGATTAACGGCTCCCAAGGATTTTCGATAGGAATTAGAACAACAGTATTATCAATTTTCTTGATATATACTTGATTTCCAGGCAATCTAAATTCTTGAGGTAAACGCACTGCTTGACTGCTCCCATTCTGAAATAACTTGGCGGTTTTCATACCAGTTCCTATACGAGTATATATTATCTAGTATATACTAGAAAAGAAAAAATGAGAAATTGATAACCTAGTTGATATCCGATGAAATCAAAAAGGAATATATAAAAACTGTGAGGTGGTTGACTTATATTAAAAAATGTGTTCAAATACAACAATGTCAAAGAGGTTATTTAGGGCGCCCTAAGAATAATGTAAGTTGATGTACACCCACTGGAGGTTTAAATGCCAATCGATATAAAATTATTAGCGGAGACCACTGCCTTTCACCATAATTGTGGCTTAAATTCTCTTGTACATGTTTTGGTAAAGAATGTAAGAAGGGGAAGGATACCTCTACCAAGACTAGTAGCTTTTTGTAAGGCTTTTAACGAGTATTATAAAAGTCGTCTTTCAACGGATACATTCATTAAAACAATCCCAGATATTAAAAATCCAGTGGATCTTGAAATTATTTTGGGTCCAGTATTACGTTCTATGTACAAATTGCCTGAAATCCAAAGGGACATTGATGTTGCTAGAAGAGATGAGGTTCTTAAACCTCTTGCAGCATTGGATGATATCGAAGTAATGGCGATGGCCAATTTTTTTGGAATACGAGTAGAATCCTATAACTCAATCAGATGTTATGCAATAGAATTTCTTCGTCATAGGGATCCGCATCATCCACTAGACGAAAAAGCAATTCAAGAGAAAATTAGAGAATTGCGCGCCGGTCCAGTAGATTTAGAAAATAGGGATTATTTGGAGGGAGCTCATGGAGAACAGCAAGAGGAAAGGCTTAATGTATGGTTAGGGGTATGGTTTAAAGCATTGGGCGATGTGCCTGTATTAAGGTTAAGGCATAATGGTGCAGGACATTTTGAATATGAAGAAGAATCACAAAAAAGTAAAGAGGAACATAATAAATTTTATGAAGAGTATAAAAGAATGTTTCCTAGTGATAAGTTCCCTCGTGGATTTCCAGATCTCGACGCACTAGACGCAGGTGGGTTTCCAAATCCCCACTCACTAGACGCACTGCAAGCAAAAATTTCTGCTGCATTAAATGGACCCGCTGCGGCTATCAATCTTTCTGCGGTGATGGCTGCGCATAAAAGAGCGTGTTTAGAAAGACCCCATGCTCCTAGGAGGGCAGGAGGTGCCGCAGGACCTAAAGGCGCAAGCCCAGGTGGATTTTTGAAAGGTTTTTCAGATCCCTTTGGTGGGGCTGGAAAATCAAATTTGGGCGGTAGATTAGCAGATGCGATGCTTTCAGCGTTTAAAGGTGTAGGGGGAAGCCCTTCAACAGCGGGTTCTTCTAAAACTTCCGATAAAAGTGATAAAACGGGAATATCGTCAATGCCCTGGGTGCAGATATTGGAAGGGGTTTGCAGTTTTATCATGAATCTCGCAAATGGACTTTCAGGATTATCATCCACGATTCCTGAAATACAGCGAACGATGGACCCAAGTTTGGATCTTAATCAGTCAGACTTTGATCAACATCCTGAGGCAGAACTATTTGCTGAATATGCTGGAAAATTACCACTTAAAGCAAGAAAAGCCTTGAACGTTAAATGGACCGATTGTGTTAAAAACAATCAAGACACCGATGGAGTCATGCTTGATCTTATAAAAGCACTTCGGTCTGCGCGAAAGTATGAGGATGCAAACGAACTTGCATTCAACTACAAAGTAGATAAAGTAAGCGATCCGGTTCATCAACAACATCTATCTGAACAGTGGCAAAGAATTAATAAAGAGTTTTCAGGCGATCAACGGTCAAGAGTTCAACAAAGAATGCACAGAGAACTAGATGCACTTATTGAATCTGCCCCCCCCGTTGTTTTTGCCAAGAAGAATCCTTTGGTGGCTCACAGGCCTGGAAAAGGTCCAAGTGCTGCAGCAGCTGCAGCAGCAGCGGGTGCTGCAGCGCATGCTCCTAAGCGAAGACGACGTGTAATTTAATTGTAGGGGTCGGTCCCTGAGCTTTTTAGGTGTCAGACACCGATCAGAAAGCCATAGACATTGTTTAGCCTAGGAACAGTGTCTGACACCTAAAAAGACCCGTGCCGGCCCTGCTTAACATTTATTTTTATTTTGATTTAAGCTAATATTTGATTCAGACAAGATTTATCATCGAAGATTTTAAGGCACTTTATCCCTATGTTTAAACCTTTCTATGCCTTTGTGGGCTACCGTTATACTCGAGCCAAACGCAAAAATCATTTTATTTCATTTATCTCACTTACTTCTGTCCTAGGAGTTGCGCTCGGCGTTAGCGTATTAATTACTGTGTTATCGGTGATGAATGGCTTCAATCGTGAAATTCGCGCACAAATTCTAACCGGTACTCCTCATATTACGGTGGGCAAAATAACCGGTCCTTTATTGGATTGGCAGCCCTTAATGAAAACCTTATCTGAGAATCCTGAGGTGAAAGGCACCGCGCCTTTTATTTTGGGCCAAGGGATGTTATCCAATGGAAGTTCTGGCCGAGTGCAGGGAGTGTTAGTGAAGGGGATCGACCCTAATCAAGTGAATGAAGTTTACCCTTTGGCTACGCGAATGAAGGAAGGATCGTTAGCGGCTTTGAAGGCTCGGGAATACAATGTGGTGATGGGCCGAACCTTGGCCATGAACATGGGCGTTAAGGTGGGGGATAAGATAAGCTTGATTGTTCCCGAAGCTTCGGTTACACCTGCGGGGATGATGCCACGCATTAAACGTTTTACTGTGGCTGGGATTTTTGAAATTGGTGATTTGTTTGATGGTTCTCAAGCGTTTATTCATCTTGAAGATGCCGATAAATTATTTCGCATGAATGGTTCCATCTCTGGAGTGCAATTAAAATTAAACGATGAACTGGAAGCTCCAAAACTTGCTCGAGATTTTTATTTCAAGCTCAAGCAAGATTATTGGGTTACCGATTGGACCCAAGATTTTGGCAGTTTCTTTAAAGCCTTACAAATTCAAAAAACTGTTATGTTATTTATTCTGTTACTGATTATTGCCGTGGCTGCCTTTAACTTAGTCTCCAGTTTGGTCATGATGGTCACCGACAAGCGTTCCGACATTGCCATTATGCGGGCCTTAGGCGCCAGTCGTGGCACCATTATGGGCATTTTTATGGCTCAGGGCAGTATGGTAGGACTATTGGGGACAGTGTCGGGAATTGTGTTTGGACTCTATATGGCCTTTCATGTCACCGGATGGACGGACGCGTTGCAACGCATGTTTAATATTGAACTTGTGTCACGCGATGTTTATTTTGTGAATTTTCTTCCTTCCGAAGTGCATACGGTCGATGTTGTTTTGGTGGTGGGAATTACTTTATTCCTATCATTTTTAGCAACCTTATATCCCGCCTATCGTGCAGCCAATATTCAGCCCGCGGAGGCCTTACGTTATGAATGATCAACTCAACGCTAAAATTATTGAGTCAAAAAACGATTCAAAAAATGCAGATAGAGAAAGGCTCAAATCTAGGCTAAAAGATCCGGGTGCATTGGGATTAGAAACCGTATTAGAAACGCGTCATTTGTGTAAAGAATACGTCGATGCCGACAAGCGTCTTAAAATTTTAACCGACCTGCATCTTACAATAAAGCGTGGAGAACAGGTGGCCATCATGGGACGATCGGGTTCAGGCAAAACGACCTTATTGCAAATGCTAGGGGGATTAGATTCACCCACAACCGGTGAAGTATTTATTAATGGTCAAAATATTCATCGTTTAACCGAGCGTGAACGATGTCGATTACGTAATCGGCACTTGGGTTTTATTTATCAGTTTCATCATTTGCTTCCTGAATTTACAGCCTTAGAGAATGCAGCCATGCCTTTATTGATTGCGAATGAATCGCCAAAACTGGCGGCGGCGCGTGCAGAGCATATGCTCGAGCAAGTGGGACTTAAAGATCGATTGCATCATAAACCTGGGGAATTGTCGGGGGGAGAGCGTCAACGTGTGGCCATTGCCCGAGCCTTGGTTAATAATCCGGATTGCATTTTGGCCGATGAACCCACAGGGAATTTAGATGATGAAAATGCACAGCAGGTTTTTGATGTGATGTGTCATTTAAATCGCAGTTCAGGGACCAGCATTATTCTCGTGACTCACGATCCTGATTTGGCAGCACAAATGGATCGCACCTTGGTTTTACAGGCCGGGCAACTCTCGTAGGGGCCGGTCCCTGTGCCGGCCCATTCCGATCCCTGCGCCGGCATTTCCGATTTTCGTATCCATTCTGCTTTTTGATTTCATTTAAAAAAAACCTATAACGATCCGTTAAAACCCGTATTGTTTTACAAACATTCATAATTTATAACATTCCTAATGTTGATTTTTGAACAATATTGGATTACGTATGCAAATGTATTGTGAACGGTATGTGGTTGTATTGGGATTGGAATGGGCCGGCACAGGGACCGGCCGGAATGGGCCGGCACAGGGACCGACCGGAATGGGCCGGCACGGGGACCGGCCCCTACAAGTTTAGGACAGAAATGAATAAAATCATACAAAAAAAGTTTAGGAAATCACTCCGTCTAAAAAAATTTGATTATCGATATTATGGATACTATTTTATCACCATTTGTACAAAATAGAAAATGTTTATTTGGCACCATATCAAATGGGATAATGATTTTGAATGAAGTTGGTAAAATGATGAGTGCATTATGTAAAAATCAAGCAATTATGTATTCTAATTTGAATGTTGATGAATTTATCATTATGCCTAACCATATTCATGGCATTATTCAAATTCATAACAATGATCTGTACAATATCGTAGAGGCCGGTCCCTGTGCTGACCTAATTGTTGGGACCGGTCCCTGTGGCGGCCCCTTATCCATACCCGAGATTATTCGAAATTTTAAATCCATTACGACTAATAAATACATTCATGGTGTAAAAAATTTGGGCTGGAGAAGTTTCGAGAAAAGTTTGTGGCAAAGAAATTATTATGAACATGTTATTAGAAACGAAAATGCACTTAATCAAATAAGACAATATATAATAGACAATCCCATGAATTGGGATACAGATAAAGAAAATCCTTTCTATTCTGAAAAAGAGAAATTAATTACTTAATATTAATAATGCATGCTTATATTCTGAATGTTTTTGTTTTTTTATTGGGTGTCTGCGCTGTTCAGTTTTTTTCTGAACTTCAAAGCATTAATATAATTATGGGAGGGGGATTTTTTGCATTTTTGTGGATTGTCGTTTGTCAAAAAATTGTGCTGTGGGGGTATTTTCATCTGGGCCGGCACGGGGACCGGCCCCTACAATTGGGCCGTCACCGGTATTGGCCGTTTCAAATTTTTAAATATTTATTGATTTTTTTCGTTTTAGGATTTCTTTGGATGTGGATCCATGTGAAGAATCACTTGAATAAGGCTTTGCCCGAATCAATTGAAGGAAATCCCATTACTGTCGTCGGCACGGTTGTAAGTCTTCCTGAAAGACTAGGAGCAGTTTCTAATGATTCATTAAGAAATACCGTCCCCATTACGAATAAAATTGACAATCAAAATCAAACCTTGCGTTTCGAATTCAACATAAAAAATACGATTCCTTCGAATGATTGGCCTAATCCTGGGTGCGTGCGTCTCTATTTTCATTCTAACAAAGAAAAAATCCCTTTAATTCAGGTCGGTGACCAATGGCAATTTAGAGTCAAATTGAAACGTCCCTTTGGTTATGCGAATCCGGGAAGTTTTGATAAGGAAAAATATTTTTTTCAAAATCGTTGGCAAGCTGAGGGTTCTGTGTTGGAAGAAGAAAATACAAATGAATTGAATAACCCCGAGGCAAATAAAAAAAATTCAAACAAGAAAATATCCAGTAATTTATTCTCAAAGCCTATTGATCGTGTTCGTTATTATTTATTGCAAAAAATGCGTAACCATTTAAATGGGTTACCCTTTGGAGAATTGATTATTGCATTGGTGGTCGGGATAAGAGAAGGAATTACCCAGACACAATGGCAAGTGTTTCGTGACACTGGAACGGCCCATTTGATGGCCATTTCGGGATTGCATGTGGGTCTAATGGCGGGATTTGCTTATTTTATCATTCATTTTATTTGGCGTCGCTTGCGACGCTTATTCAGACCGTCTCTACAATTGCAAAAATTACCTGCTTCATGGGTTGCTGCCTGGGGGGGAATGTTCGCTGCACTTGGGTATTCGTTATTGGCGGGTTTTTCAGTGCCAACACAACGAGCCTTGGTGATGGTGATATTATTTATGCTGAATATCGTATTTCGTCATCGAGGGGAGGGTTGGCAGAATTATGGTATTGCATTATGTATAGTCTTACTAATTGACCCCTTTGCTACCTTAAGCCCAGGATTTTGGTTGTCGTTTGGGGCAGTGGGAGTAATATTATATGGAATGCAGAATCGATTGCAGCCCACGGGAGCTTGGTGGAAGTGGGGTAGAACGCAATGGGTAATTTTCTTGGGGCTTTCGCCATTCACATTGGCCTTTTTCCAACAACTATCGTTGGTATCCCCGTTAGTCAATAGTTTTGCCATTCCTTGGGTCAGTTTTGCGGTAGTACCCTGGGCATTAATCGGAACTTTATGTTTACCCATATCAGAAACCTTAGGAAGATGGTTTTTGATAATTTCAGAAAAAATGTTTTCTCTGCTTTGGCCACTCCTTGAATTTAGCTCTAAATTACCAAAGGCGAGTTGGTTATCCGCAGATTTTTCAACCTCAGCACTAGTGTTGGCAATCATTGGCGTCAGTGTTCTTCTGGCACCTCGAGGTTTTCCAGGACGCTGGATGGGATTAATTTGGTTATTACCGATATTACTAAATAAACCAACATCAATTGAGTCGGGTGCTGTACGATTCTCTGTCCTAGATGTTGGACAAGGATTGGCTTCGGTGGTAGAGACCGCTAATCATGTATTGGTATTTGATACCGGCCCTAATCTAAGCGCACGAGGAATGGGGGTGGATACGGGTGAACGTGTGGTTCTGCCTTTTTTAACGGGAAAAGGCATTAAAACCATTGATACGGTGGTGATAAGCCATGGTGATAATGATCATATTGGAGGGTTACTGGCGCTATTAAAAAAAATGCAAGTTAATTCCATTATTACTAGCGAGGTAGATTTAGTTCGTGCTCTTGTTTCGAGTATTCATAATAGTGTCAATACAAAGATAGATAAAGTTAACCTATGCTATGTAGGACAACGTTGGAATTGGGATGGCGTTGAATTTGAAATGTTACATCCAGAAACCATTGAAACACGCAAGCGAAATGATCATTCCTGTGTTTTACGAATCAAAGCTGGGAACAAAAGTGTTCTACTGACCGGTGATATTGAAACCAAAAGTGAAAATAAAATACTTGAATGGGCTAAAACTTCGTTAGGTTCAGCGGCTTCAAATTATTCTTCTAGTTTAAATAATCTAGCTTCAGATATTCTTATTGTACCACATCATGGCAGTCGAACTTCTTCCTCACAAGAATTTATTCAAGCCGTCAATCCTCAATATGCAATCATTCCTGTCGGGTATAGAAATGCTTACGGGCATCCCAAAGCTGAAATTGTTGCGCGCTATCAGAGTTTAGGAATAAAACTTTTAGATACTGTACATGAGGGATCAATTACTTTTATTTTAAATGAGAATGGTGACCCGTTGAAAGTATTGGAACCCGATTGTTATCGTCGTAAAAATAAACGTTTTTGGCATGCATTATAGGTAGTTTGCAGAGGTTGGGATAACGTAGAGTTAGTTAAACTGTCTCAAGATACGTTTCCATCATACTCTTTGAAGTTTCATCAATAGCACAATGTTTTACAATACGGCCTTCCCTTAAAATGATCATATGCGAACAATAATCTTCCAGCTCTGAAAGAATGTGAGAAGAAACCATCAACGTTATTCCTTCCTCACTTAATAAAACCAAGAGTTGAGAAAGATGATATCGGGCTTCTGGATCTAACCCAGAAGCCGGTTCGTCTAAAATCAATACTTTAGGATGATGAATAATAGCCTGTGCAATGGCCAAACGTTGACGCTGTCCTCTAGAAAGGGTGCCTGCTTCTTGAAAAAGCTGATCTGCAATTTGCATTCTTTCCGCCACCTTACGTACAGCAGACTTTTGATCATTTTTAGGAATATTTTGTACCATGGCATGATAAAGTAAGCACTGCTCAACCGTTAAATCATCATACAAACCATAAAAATCGGGCAGATATCCCATACTTGCGTGGGCTTCTCTGGGTGTTTCTAAGACGTCTAACTCATTAACAATAATTTTTCCAGAAATAGGGGTTTCAAGGGCTACAAGACAACGCATTAAAGTGCTTTTTCCAGCCCCATTCGGACCCACCAAAGCCGTAATCGTTCCAGGGTTAATAGTAAACGAAACATGTTGCAGGGCACGTTTTCCTGGGTAGTCGAAGGTAAGATTTTCTACAGTTATCAATTGATTATGCCCCTCTGGTTCAATTTAATAACTTCAAGTATAATGCTTTAGAAAGGCGATGATCAAGGATCATCATAGGGATCACCAACGGATCGCCAAAGAATCGCCAAAAGATCACTAAAGGATCACACAATGAATCCAGAATTTAAACGTAATTTATGGCAAGAACTGTCTTTGCAGCGAGTGATTGCCATGCCTATCATTTTGCTTGCCATATTTTTTGTGGCTTCCCAGAAATTTGATTTATCCATTATCCCCCCCGTAGCACTTACCTTAATGGTTTTATTATTGGTGGTCTGGGGATCGGGTCTGGCCGCCGATGCCATTTTTCAGGAAATTCGAGAACACACCTGGGATGCCCTACGGATGACCCCCTTAGGTCCTTGGGCAATGGGTTGGGGCAAGTTGTTTGGCTGTACGGTGTTTGTTTGGTATGGTGCTTTTTGGTGTGTGCTTACCATTTTATTAATTTCCCTCCGGTTACATTTAAATTATCAAGTCGTCTCCTTTCAGGTTGCTTATCATCTATTGGTTGGGTTATTTGCACAGGCCTTTGCCTTATTTACTGCATTATTGTTTCAAAGGATTAGTCCCATACGTTCTCGTGCGCGTTCGGTCTTTATCCAGATATTTGCTATTGTCGTCAGCTCGTTGGTATTCATGATGGGTAATGAGCAAACCAATCCAGTAGTGCTTTCTTGGTATAATTTAGGCCTTTCACACGAGCAATTTGTCATTGGATCACTCATCTTCTTTTGCTTGACCCTTTTATTTGGTATTTATCGTTTGTTGCGTTTGGAACTACAACTGCACAGCTTTCCATGGGCCTGGCCCTTGTTTCTTGTGATTTGGATAGGATATCTGTGGGGATTTGCTCCCGAGATGGACAATCCCAAAGGGTTTCTGAAGGTTTTATATATTGGGGTAGCCTATGTTACGTTATTGAAGGGTACCTTCTTATCGGCATTTTTTACCCCAAAGAATATTATTTATTATTTTCGTTGGGTAAACTATTTCAAAGAAGCTAAATATAAACAAGCGTTAGCTTTAACGCCTCCCTGGATTTTAACGGGCATCATGGGACTCATCATCCTTTTTCCATTGGTATTATTTTTACAAAAAATTGAATTTACAACAGTCAGTGAGCCTTTGTGGATGATTGGATTTTGCATCTCGATTTTTTTCTTTTTATTACGCGATCTTGGTTTAATGTATTATTTAACGTTTAATTTTCATGCTAAACGAGCACATTTAGCCACTATTGTTTATTTGATCGTGTTATATACCTTGGTGCCGATGTTAGTGTTTCTTACTCCAATCTCTAAGGTTTGGTATCCCGCCATTGCTCCTTGGGCGTGGGGGCTTGAAGGTATAACTTCGCATCTACAACTTTTCTTGACTATATTGCTTGTTTTTCTGCAAGCGATGATTGCTTGGGGCTTTGTGATTATGCGCTGGAAAGCGGCAACAAAGCAATTGGCGTAGGTATGAAGGGTGGCGCTGAACCAAAAATTGAATCAACGACCTGGTGTAATGGACCTCTAAAACCTTATTTAAACTCAAACGAGGTTCATGTATGGGTAACCCGTCTTTCTCTCGTATCCGATAATCAAAAAGAATATTTGAAACAACTATTAACAGAAAATGAACTGAAAAAATTTAATCGTTTTCATTTTCAGGCGGATAAAGAAAGATTTTTAATTGGACGAGCAGCGTTAAAAGAAATCTTAGCACGTTATTTAGATAAAACACCCATTTCTATTATCTTGGAAGTGGATGAATTTGGAAAACCTTACTTAAAAGAGGGGACATTACATTTTAATATCTCTCATTCTGAGGATATTGTTATTTTTGCCATTTCACACTGTAAAACAGTGGGGATTGATGTCGAAGTTTGTCAATCCAAAGTTGATTATTTAGCCATTGCACGACAATTTTGTACGGCGTTTGAACTTAACCAATTATCACAATTGCCGGATGAAAAAAGACGATTGGCTTTTTATCGCTGTTGGACACGTAAAGAAGCTTTTGTGAAAGCGATAAGTTTAGGTTTGTATTTTCCTCTGTCGGCGGTTGAAGTGGGCTTTTCGTCTGGGGAAGCGGGTTTGCACTCTATTTCAAGAGAAGACCTTAAGGTAAATATTAATGAAGAGTTGTTAGAGCAATCATATTGGAGAATGGAAGAAATCAATTTAGAAAATAATAATAATTCTGAAACATATAAAGACTATATCGCAACCTTGATGGTGAATAAAGCGTATCCTAAAACCTGTTATTGGAAATGGGAACTAGGAAAACAAAACTATAATTAGCTTGTTAACTTCATCTATTCTGAGCATGATACGTCATGTGGTAAGGATATGGTCAATGAAAAAATTATTGTAACTTACTTTTTTTTGGAGTAACATAGAGCTCAATTGGTTAGTATAGTTTTTCCCCTAAAGGGTGGAGTATTTAAATAGGGGTTTTCAGTTTTACGGGCTACTTTAATATTAGTCTAACGTCTCTCCGATTATGGACAATGGAAGAGAGGAGTAATTATGGCTACTCGAACCGAGCAAAAAGATGAATATAATTTGATTAAACAAGTTGATGAACTTTCAGTAACCGCTGACAACTCAGCGGAAACTTGTGAACAGAGTCAGCGTCGCGCTTTTAATCATGCCCCTCAAACCTATCATGAAGACAAAATCGTTTCACAATTGTTTGAAGACACCGTGCAGCACTTTGCAGATAGACCTGCCATTTCCTTTGCAAACGATGTAATTTCTTATGCTGAATTGAACGCAAAGGCCAATCAATTAGCCAATTATCTACGAAAATGCGGTATCGGGCGAAATGCGTTGGTAGCAATATATCTTGAACGTTCAATAGAATTTATTGTGAGCATTTTAGCGGTTATCAAAGCTGGAGGATGTTTCCTTCCCTTAAGTACAGAAGATCCTAATAATAGAATTAGAAGGATATTACAGGACAGCAGTTCCGCAAAAATAATTACCACGGCCGATTTACATCAGACAATTGTCTGCGCACTTTCTCCCCACTCAGAGAAGAACACCCTGATAATTAATCGTTTTTTTGATGAAAATATAGAACGGGATAACAGCAATCCTCCCAATGAAAATACTCCTGCCGATCCTCTCTATGTTATGTACACCTCGGGTTCTACAGGCAACCCTAAAGGATGTATGGTTTCTCATCACAGTGTTACCCGACTCGCTAAAGAAACTAATTACATTCAAATTGATGAAACTGATCGCATAGCGCAAGTATCCAATGCGGCATTTGATGTGTTGAATTTTGAAATGTGGGGTGCATTGTTAAACGGAGCTTGTTTACACATCATTCCACAAATTACTTTGCTTTCCCCCGTGAGTTTTGCGCGAGCGCTTAAGCAAAATGATATTTCCATTTTATCGTTAACGCCTTCGTTGTTAAATTTAATCGTAAAAAGTTGTCCGACGGCATTTGATCATCTAAAATATCTATTATTTGCAGGTGAAAAAGCTAATCCAGAAATTATAAAAATATTACTCGCTCGAAAACTAAAAAATAACTTGCCTTTAGTTTTAATAAATGCTTACGGTCCAACAGAATGCACAACCTTTGCAACGACCTATGTGGTTCAGGACATGTCTGATATTGAAAAAAATGTTCCCATTGGTATGCCCATTACGGATACAACGGCTTATGTGTTTGATGAAAATATGCAATTTGTTCCCGCGGGTGTTTTGGGCGAGTTGCATCTTGGAGGGAAAGGCGTCGCATTGGGTTATTTGAATGATGCCAAGAAAACTGCGCAAAAGTTTATTAGTAATCCCTTGAAGCCAGAAGAAACGATCTACAAAACTGGTGATTTAGTTTATTGGCAGCCAGACGTTGGCATTGTCTATGTCGGCAGAGAAGACGAACAAGTTAAAATTAATGGCTTTCGGGTAGAACCTTCTGAAATTGAAGCCATGATTGTAAAAAAACGTGAGGTTAAACAAGCGGCTGTTATTACCCATGTCAATAAAGAAGGCCGAAAAAGCTTAATAGCCTATGTATGTTTTAACCAAAAGGCAAAAGTCGACTTCGCTAATTTTCACCAATACCTTAAAGATAATATTCCTCACTACATGATGCCAAGCAAGACGATTTGCGTGGACAGTCTTCCACTCACTTTGACGGGTAAAATTGATAAGGTCGCTTTGCAGCAAAGCGTTGGAAAAAATATTTTAGAAAGCAATGTCCATAACATCCCATCCAACCAGATTGAGAAAATTTTAAGTGATGTCTGGCAACAATTATTGTCTATAACATCCATTATGGCATCCCAAAATTTCTTTGATTTGGGTGCGCATTCGCTTATGTTAAATGAGGCCTGCACGTTAATAAATTCCAAGTTAATCAATGCTGGGATCAGCAAAGAAATCAGTATTATGGATATATTAACTTATCCTTCTATAAAGCAATTGGCCGATTTTATTATTGACCGTGAGAAAAATAAGGAAAGTGTTTTTTCTGCGTCGATCGAGAGAGGCTTGCATAAAAGAAGGATGGTAATCGCGAGAAAGTCTTTGTATGCGCTCCAGTAAAGAAGAGGATGAAGATAATTCTTTAACGGATATTGCTGTTGTAGGACTTTCTTGCCGGTTTCCTGGGGCTCTGAATATTGAAGATTATTGGAATAATCTTGTCCATGGAAATGAGACAATCAGCCATTTTTCAAAAGAAGAATTAATTAATAGCCTTATTTCTAATGAACTGCTTGAAAATCCTAATTATGTAAAGGCTCGAGGTATCTTAAAAGACATTGACAAATTTGACGCCGATTTTTTTGGTTTTAATCCGCGAGATGCCAGAATAACCGATCCACAGCATAAATTATTGATGGAGTGTGTGTGGCAGGCGCTCGAAACCGCTGGATATGTGCCAGAAAAAACGAAAGGAATAATAGGTTTATACGCCAGCATGGCAGACAGCAGTTATTTAATTAATAATTTATGTAAAAATGCAGAGATTTTACAGAATATAGATTGGCTCCAAATGCGGATTGCCACGAGTATGATGTCGTTAGCAACACAAATTTCGTATCGTTTAAATTTAACGGGACCCAGCATTAATATTAATACAGCCTGTTCTTCTGCCTTGGTTTCCATTGCTACCGCGTGCCAGGCATTGATCGATTATCAGTGTGACATTGCCATCGCAGGGGCGGTGGCTATTTATACCCCAGAAAAAACAGGCTATTTGTACCAGGAGGGTGGAATAGAATCACCGGATGGTCATTGTCGCTCCTACGATTCCGGTGCGAATGGGACGGTATTTTCTAATGGAGCGGGTGTAACGGTTCTGAAGAGAATGTCGGATGCAATTCAAGATGGGGATTATATTTATGGGGTTATTAAAGGATGGAATGTTAATAATGATGGTGCAGATAAAGTAGGATATACCGCTCCCAGTATTGATGGGCAAGTTAAATGTATTATAAGTGCGTTGGCGTTTGCTAATATTACCCCCGATTCTCTCCAGTTTATTGAAGGGCATGGAACGGGAACGACATTGGGTGATGCCATTGAATTAACGGCGTTTGCTAAGGCCTTTGCTTTGCAAACCAAAAACAAACAATTTTGTGCCATCGGTTCGGTAAAACCGAACATAGGGCATACCGATGTTGCTGCAGGAATGGCTTCTTTTATTAAAGCGGTTTTGGCATTAAAAAATAAAACCATTCCACCCACCTTGAATTATCAAACACCCAATTCTAAGATCGATCTTCAGAATGGGCCATTTTATGTAAATTCAGAACGATTGGATTGGCCTAGGGGTGTTGAGCCAAGACGAGCGGGGGTAAATTCGCTTGGGATTGGTGGCACCAATGCATTTTTAGTACTGGAAGAATTTGATCAGCCTAAGAAAGAAAGATCTACTCGTGAACATCAACTGTTATTGTTGTCTGCTAAAACCAAAACTGCGTTGGAGAAACAATCCCAAAACTTAATACAAAATCTAGAAAAAATTCATTCGCCAAACGAATTTGCCGATATTGCGTATACTCTTCAGGTTGGACGAGCTGATTTTAAGTATCGCAAAGCCATCCTCTGTAACAGTGTGCAAGATGCCTTAACTAAATTAATGGATACGGCTATCAATTTAAACCATACAACTCATACCTTGTATCGACAACATGACGAAGCTATTTCACCAAAAGTGGTTTTTATGTTTTCAGGGCAAGGAACTCATTATCTTGGTATGGGGAAAGTATTATATGAAACTGAATCTGCTTTTTCAGAGCTAGTAGATTTATGCTGTCAATCTATGGATTCTGCATTAAAGGAAGACGTGTATGCCCTTATTCAAGGGAACTTATTGGAAGCGGATAAAATTCAAGATACACGCATTGTACAACCTGCTTTATTTGTGCTTGAGTATGCCCTAGCCAAGTTTTGGATGCATTACGGTGTGCAGCCCGAGGCGCTGATTGGTCATAGCTTAGGTGAGTACAGCGCTGCCGCCATCAGTGGCGTTATTACGCTTAAAGACGCAATTAAGTTAATAACCTTCAGAGCAAGATTAATGGCCACAACCGCGCCAGGGGGAATGCTACAGGTTGAACAAACGATTGAAGAAGTACAACCTCTCTTGAATCAAACCTCTGTTTCTATCGCGGCAATTAATACGGCCCAGCAATGTGTTTTGTCAGGATCGCTTGAGGAAATAATTCATTTAGAACAAAAATTTCAAACAAAAGGAATACCGACACAACGCTTAAAAGTAAATTACGCGTTTCATTCTAAATTAATGGATCCCATTTTAGAAGAATATAAAGTAGCATTGGAAAAAATTGAATTCAAAGCTCCTACGCTTCCCTTAATATCCAATTTAACCGGAGATTGGGTTGCGCCTGAAGAAATAACAACAGTAGAATACTGGCTAAAACATTTACGGCATACCGTTAAATTTTCTCAAGGTTTGCAAATCTTAGCAAAGCAAGGCTATCAGACATTTATTGAAATTGGCCCAGGAAAAACGTTGGTAAACTTCGTAAAAGAAATGGTTACTACTTTCCCCGAATTAACCCCTGAATTATGCATTCAAAACACTTTGCCTGTCGCAAAAGAAGCGGGGAGAGATCAAGAAATTTTCTTAAGAACAGTAGCGCAACTTTGGTTACAAGGTGTAAAAATAGTTTGGGACAATTTTTATAAAAACGAAGAAAGAAATCGTGTTCCTTTACCCATGTATCCGTTTGATTACAAAAGCTATTGGATTGCTCCAAATAGATTTAAAGCAGGAGTAGGGGGTGGGGTAGGTGTTATAGAAAATCTGGAAAGTCGGGAAGAAGACGTATCGGTTCAAAGTGTGAATAATCACGAAAGCGTGGGATTGAACGCTTCAAAGGCGCAGGTTTTGCCGTTAACTTCGTGGCAAGACAGTCCCTATAACAACCCCCTAGAAAAAGAAATACTAAAAATTTGGCAAAATATCTTAGGAATTGATACTATAACTAATTCAGATGATTTTTATGAATTGGGAGGGCATTCCTTCGCCTTATTACGTGTATTAGCAAGCATTGAAAAGAAATTTAATATAAAAACCAATTTTAAATCATTTCAAAAGCTAAGGACTCCAAAAGAGTTTTTAAAAGAATTGATGGAGTTAGGAGTCGGAGTTACGGAGTTGAGTATCAGAAAGGTGGAAGAATCGTGCTTAGTCAATATCCGGTCAGCGGGTCGTTACACGCCGTTGTTTTGTTTCCACCCTATTGATGGCACAACCCTTTGCTATATGCCTTTAGAGAAGCATTTAACAGTCGATTGTCCTATCTATGGCCTGCAAGATTTAGGCTTGGAAAAAGCCACCCTTCCATATAATAGCTTGGAAGAGATAGCAAGTGATTATATTAAAGCGATGCAACGTGTTCAAAAACAAGGGCCTTACACGCTGTGTGGCTTTTCATTTGGGGGTGTTCTTGCCGTGGAGATCGCAAGACAATTGGGAAACAAAGGTGAACAACTTAATCCGTTAATTTTATTCGATGCTTGGGCAAAATTGCCGGTAAGCTATCGAGAGGAAGCCACCTTGAAAAAAGTATTATCCGAGCAAATTCCTTTTCTAAAAGCAGAACCTCATTTACTTGAATTATGTTGGAAAAGGATTAATTTATTCTTTAATTATCGGATGTCAGAAGTGCATCAAAAGATTATTCTTTTTAAAGCTAAGAAGCTCTCAAGCTTTTTAAGCATCGACAATCATTTTAACAATGATTTTAATTATTGGAATGCCTATGCATCTTCAGGAATGGATGTGCATCTTATCAATGGAAGTCATGAAACCTTCTTGCAAGAGCCCCATGTTCGTGCGATTGCCGAAAAATTAAAGTTAATCTTAGTCGATTTTCAAAAAGAGGAAATGTCTCGATATGCTTAAGAATGTATTGAGAATAGAAGATGAAAAAGTGCCCGCTCTGCTAGATTTTGCAGATTTAGGAGAAGTGGCTATTATCATTTTGTCCCTAAACTACAAAGTTGTTAACTTTAATAATACCGCGAAAGAAATATATCAATGGAAGAAAAAAGATATTTTGAATAAATGCTATTTTGAGTGGTGTAAAGAAAAACAAATTGAATCGCCTATTACTCTGAAGCAAGAAAAAAGACTTCTAAATAAAAAACCCATCTTAAATATAGAAAATTATATTAATGATGAAAAATATATTAATTGGAAAATTGTTCCACGGCTCAATAAGCATGATAAGGTGAAATCGATTGTGCTCATTGGTAATGATATTACCCATAAGAAATCCTATGAAATTCAATTAAAACGTCTTGCTTCGATCAGCAAAACAATGATAGGGTATGACATTGGTCCTCATCGTATGCCTGTGGAATACGTTACTTCTGTTTACGCTTACCTTGAGAAAATAATTTCGCGGTTACCCTGCGTTGTTTTTTGGAAAAATACTAATTTTGAATATGTAAGCTGTAATGATATGCTAATCACTCTGTTGAATTTAAAAACCAGAGACCAATTGATTGGTAAAACCGATTACGATATTAACATAAGCCTAGGAACAGCCAACGAAATTAGAGCCATAGACGAAGAGATCGTGCGTACTAAAAAACCAAGCTTGGAAGAGGAACACTACCTTGAACTTGTGAATGGGCAAAAGTATGTCTATGTGTTGCACAAAACCCCCATCTTTGATGAATACGGTGAGGTTGCCGGTATTGTGGGTATCATGGTTGACATCACCGAACAGAAAAAAACACAACGAGAGCTTATTAAGGCTAAGGAAGAAGCAGAATCCGCCAATGCGTTGAAAAGTGAATTTATTCACAATATGGAACACGACATTAGAACTCCCTTTGCCGGTATTTTAGGAATGACAAGCATTCTCGAAAGATTGGAAACAGATATAACCAAAAAACAAATGATGAAAGATATTTTCTTCTGTGCTCAAGAACTCTTGGATTACAGTTGTGGAATTTTAGACTTTTCAAGAATAGAGGCAGGCGCTTTACCCGTGTTGGCTAATAAATTTGATTTAAGAGCTCTCATCCAAAGTATCGTTGCCATTGAAAAGCCACCTGCACAGATGAAAGGTCTAGAGTATGTTATTGAATGCAATCAGAATGTTCCAAATTTTCTAATCGGGGATGAATACCGATTAAAGCGAATATTAATTAATTTGCTGAGTAACGCTATTAAATTCACGTTGAAAGGCTATGTTAAATTAAATGTTGAATCTGCTAAAACTTTTCAAAACAACATTTTGTTACGTTTTATTGTGGAAGATTCTGGTATTGGTATTGAGAAAGAAACGTTAAATCTTATTTATGAAAAATTCTTTCGGGGAGCACCGTCTAATCAGGGGGTGTATAAAGGACAAGGACTTGGATTACGTATTGTTAAAAAGTTTGTAGAAGAAATGAATGGGGAGATAGAAATAAAAAGTTCTCTGGGGAAAGGTTCTCGTTTTACCTGCACATTCCTTTTCCAATTACCCGGAGCAGAGGATGCTTCTTTACACTTGTCGGAGGTAATTGAAGTCCAAAAAGGAGAGAATCCATGAATGATAAAGAAGTAATACGCATTCTGGTTGTGGAAGATAATCACATTGCGCAAAAAATTGCGCGTTTAATCATTGAATCGTTAAATTGTGAAGTTGATATTATTGATAATGGATCCTATGCTTTGCAACTTTTTAAAGAAAATCGTTACGATTTAGTCTTTCTCGATTTAGGATTACCCGATAAAGACGGGTACAGCATTGCCAGCGAAATGAGAGAGATCGAGCGTAAATTCTCGTTATCTTCAATTCCCATTATTGGTTTAAGTGTTCATACGGGCGATCGGCAAAGAACGCAGGCCGTTAATGCAGGCATGAGTGACTATATGGAGAAACCCCTTACTCGTGAAAGTTGTCAGGAGGCATTGAGTAGATTTTTGGCAAGAGACTTGAAATAAGGCCAGTTGATTATGCTTTAGTTCTATAACTAAAACAATAAACCATCTATGAAAACTAATTGTTCAGGAGATGCTTAGATTTGCTAAAACTTTACCACAAAAATTTAGATACCTTTAATCAGTCCCAAGATTTATACTACCTAATTATGAGGAAAATAAGTAAAGGAGTTTGTTTTGGAAAAAAATTCATCATCCGTACAAGTATATAAACGTTTATTTAAAATGGCGGCTCCCTATTGGTGGGCCTTTGTACTAGGTGTTTTGGGAAACGCATTGATTGCTGCGTCAGATGGTTGCCTAACATATTATATCAAACCACTCATTGAAAAGGGGTTTATTGAACGGGATGAGATTTTTATTCGTTGGATCCCGTTTGTTGTAATTACCTTTTTTCTTGTGCGAGGGGGTGCCTATTACTTAGCCAGTTATTTTATGGCTTGGGTGGGTAGAAGCGTCGTCCGAGATTTTCGAACGAAAATGATTAGCCATTTAATGCGATTACCAGCGACTTTTTACGATCAAAGAACACTTGGCGAATTAGTCTCTAAAATTAATTATGATACGGACCAAGTGGCTGCCGCCATCAGTGAGGCGGTCACCTCTGCCATTCGGGGCGTATTAACGGCTTTTTCCTTAATTTATGTGATGTACGGTTTAAACCCTCGCATTACAATGATTTTAATTGTCGGGCTTCCAATATTTGCCGTATATATTAATAAGATTTCTAAAAAAATGCGCCGTCACAGCACTGATATTCAGGTCACCATGGGATCGGTTACGCATGTGGCGGGTGAAGTCATCGGTGCTTATAAAGTGATTCGTACCTTTGGAGGTACGGACTATGAACAAAAGCGTTTTGCAGCAGTGGCTTCTTCAAATTGGTCTCAGGAAATGAAAATGGCTTCAACGTCTGCGTCTAGTGTGCAATGGATGCAATTGATTGGTGTGTGTGGATTGGCCTTGTTTTTATATCTGGCAACCTTAGAACCTGGAAATGATTGGGGTATGTCCATGACAGCTGGATCGTTTATGGCCATGGTGGGGGCAATCTTGGGATTATTAAGACCCATTAAACAAGTGGCTGTGGTGAATAGTACTTTGCAACGAGGGATAGCGGGCGCGCGAAGTATTTTTGAACTCTTGGATGAGCCGGCCGAAATCGATACTGGTCATCTTCCAATGGTTCGGGCTCGTGGTGAAATTGAATTTAAAAATGTGCAATTCCAATATCCCGTTCAGAGCAAAAAAGAACCTGTGTTGAAAGATATTAATTTTAGGGTTAATCCAGGAGAAACGGTTGCTTTAGTCGGACGTTCGGGTAGTGGTAAATCAACCTTGGTGTCGTTGTTACCCAGATTTTATAATTGTTCCACGGGACAAATTTCGATTGATGGTTATGATGTTTGTGAAGTTCGTCTAGAAGATTTACGAAGACAAATGGCGGTGGTGACTCAGCAAGTGGTTTTATTTAACGATACCGTTCGAAATAATATTGCCTATGGCGATACTCGAAAAGCCTCTTTGGACGAAGTATATAAAGCCGCAGAATTAGCTCATGCGCTAGAATTTATCGAAAAATTGCCCAAAGGGTTTGATACCGAAATTGGTGAAAATGGGGTACGGTTATCGGGAGGGCAGAGGCAGCGGATTGCTATTGCACGTGCCATTCTTAAAGATTCACCGATATTAATTTTAGATGAAGCAACGTCTGCATTGGATACAGAATCTGAATTTCATATTCAAGCCGCCCTGGAAACCTTAATGAAAAACCGTACCACCTTAGTGATAGCGCATCGATTAACCACCATTGAGCGGGCGACAAAAGTGTTGGTGTTGCATGATGGTCGAATTGTGGAAGTGGGCACTCATGCGGAGCTTATTGCTAGAAATGGGCGCTATGCCGCTTTGCATCGAGCTCAATTTAATGAAACCTATGAAGAGGCGGGGGCGGGCGCGAGCGTGGGCGCTGTACTATGAAATTGGGTTTTGCTAAATGGTTTACTAAATATATGATTGAAAATACTAAATATACGATGCGATATACTACTAAATATACTAAAAATACGAAGGATGTTGCACTATGAATACGAAGAGAATAAGGGATATTGTTTTTTCGGGAACGGGCTCCCTGCCCTTCCGAACCAGGCCATCCCTGGGTTCGAATCCCTCAAAAACAATATCCCTTATTCTCTTCTGCTCCCTGCCAACATGTGATTTAGTCGTTATTATGAGACGTTCAATCTCCTGGTTACCTAAGATATCAAATATTACGCTGAGGTCTGTCATTATTGTAAGACGCTTATTCTCCAGGTTACCTAAGATATCAAATATTACGCTGAGGTCTGTCATTGCGAGGCCCTTTAGGCTTCACGCGATTGTGAGGCCTTATAGGGCCGAAGCAATCCAGAAATTAAGAACTTGGGCTGTTGAAATATGATTCGTGAATGGGTTCAACAACAATGGTATCGTAAAAACTTAACTCCTTGGTTTTGGATTTTTATTCCACTGTCACTTATTTACGGAATTATTACTATTGTTCGACGATGGATATTAAGACAAAGTGCAATAAATGTTCAGTCGAGCAAAGTGCCTATTATTGTTGTAGGCAATATTACTGTCGGAGGAACCGGAAAAACACCACTGGTGATTCATATTGCCAAACTTTTAAAACAACATTCACTACGTGTTGGCATTGTCTCGCGTGGATATCTTGGAAGCAAAGGAAATAAGGAGCCCCATTGGGTATTTGCTAATAGTGACCCGAACCAAGTCGGTGATGAACCTGTGTTGTTAGCAAAACGCTTATTTTGCCCTATTGTGGTGGCCTCTGATCGCCCAAAAGCAGTGCAAGCGTTATTGGATTCGGGCCAAGTTGATGTCATTATCTCAGACGATGGATTGCAGCATTATGCTTTAAAACGCAATATTGAAATAGCCGTTTTAGATGGAAAAAGAAGACTGGGAAATGGTTGGGTTTTGCCTATTGGGCCATTGCGTGAGTCTAAAAGCCGTTTAAACTCGGTTGATTATATCGTTGTTAACAGTCCGATAACGTTTGATAATGATCAAGAATATGATATGGAACTTCGACCTCGAATGGTTTATCGAGGGAATGAACCAGGTACCCAACAACCGCTAAGTGGTTTTCAAGGCCAAACTATTCATGCCTTGGCAGGCATAGGTTTTCCGGATCGTTTTTTTGAATTGCTTAAGAGCCATGGTTTAAATATTATTGAGCATCCTTTTCCCGATCATTATCGGTTTACGCAAAAGGATATACAATTTAAGGATGAATTCCCCATACTTATGACTGAAAAAGATGCGGTAAAATGTGGGGGGTTTATGGACGATCGACATTGGGTACTTGCGGTTGATGCTGCGGTTAACCCTTTATTTGATATGCGATTATTAACTCAAATGCAGGAATTACGACGTGGATAAAAAACTGTTAGATATTTTAGTTTGTCCCATTTGCAAAGGAAGTTTGGTATATCGAAAAGACGAAAAAGAATTGGTTTGTCGGTTTGATCGATTGGGCTATCCCATTCGGGACGAAATTCCAGTGATGTTGGAATTTGAGGCCCGAAAATTAACCAGCGAAGAGTTAGAGAAATTGTAGGGGGCGGGCCCTGTAATGAAATTATACGGGCCTGTCCTGTAGAGAAATGGTAGGGGCCTGTTCCCGTAGAGAAATGGTAGGGGCCGGTCCCTGTGCCGGCCCAAAAGGAGCACACATGAAATTCCACATAATTATTCCCGCCCGTTTTGCCTCAGGACGATTGCCTGGAAAAATGTTATTAGAAATTGCGGGGAAACCGCTAATACAGCGCGTTTTTGAACGTGCTTTACACTGTGGCGCTGAATCGGTAACGATTGCAACAGATGATGAACGTATTCAAGAAGTTGCCCGAGCCTTTGGAGCCAACGTATGCATGACCGACATTCGTCATCCCAATGGCACTGATCGTCTAAGTGAAGCGGTTGAAATATTAAATTTACCTCAGGATGCCATTGTGGTGAACATTCAGGGCGATGAACCCTTATTTCCAATTGAGGCCATTAAAACCGTCGCCAAGGGTTTGTTTGATAATAACGCAGCTTGCATGAGTACGCTGTGCACCCCAATACGAAATCATGAAGAAGTCTTAAATCCTAATTGTGTCAAAGTGGTATGTGATAAACAAGGTTTTGCTTTGTATTTTAGTCGTGCCCCAATACCGTATAATCGTGATTCTAATCGTAATTCCAATTCTAATCCTATTTTTGAGTTAAATTTTAACGCTAATTTTGAAATAGAATCAGAGAGGATGAAATTCATTTATTATCGTCATTTAGGTTTGTATGCCTATCGAGTTAGCACTTTGAAAAAATACCGTTCTTGGGAACGTTCACCATTAGAATGCATCGAGAGTCTAGAGCAATTGCGAATTTTGTGGCATGGCGAAAAGATCCATGTTTCCTGTGTGGATGAACCTCTTCCACCAGGAGTAGACACAAAAGCCGATTTAGAACATGTATGTGGAATTTTTAGTAATAAGATGATGGATTTGATTTAATTATCAAATTCATGGCGCCGGACTGTTGGGAGGTGGAGCATTTCGATCCGTCGAGGGCGTGCCACCGGGTGCTTCTCCAACCTTAGGGGTTTGAGCTTTTGCACTCGTCTTAAGACCTTTAGGCGATTGTGATTCTGCTTGTGCTTCCCTGCCTTTAGCAGAATGGTCGGGAGTATAAGAAGAAACTCCAGGTTCCAGTGACGATCCTTCTTTGCGCCTATATACGGCAGCAGAAGCATTAGCAACTTGTTGTGCCGCACGGGCTATTGCCGGGCTGACGGCAGAAGTATCAGCAGGGTCAGCAATGGGGGTGCCCACATAGGGTGATATTTGTTGTGAAACGCGATTATCGACAGTGTCTGCGACATAAGCACCACCGACCACAGTGAGTCCAACGGCACCCACAACTGAGCCTGCAACAATAGGGGCTGATCCAACCCCTGAAGCAACAGCAACCGCAATGGCTGCTAATCCTAAGGCTCCTCCGATCGCTTTGAGGAAACCCCACCCAGCGTATTTTAATGCATCAATGGGTGACACCGGTTTTTCATCAATTTTTCCAGTAAATGCCCCTTTAATTCCTTTTCCTAATTCCCAAAGTCCTTTCCCAATCCCGTTAACAATGCAAGCACCTGCTCCAATAACAGCGCTAACCAGTCCCAATCCTATGGTTGATAAAATTGTATATGGGACTGCAATTAGAAGGCCGACACCATAGGTTGCACCTACTGCTCTCCATATTGCAGCATTGGTGACAGCCCATATTTTTCCAAAGAATTCAAACGATTTTTTGTACCAAGGTTTTTTTGAAGAATTGAAATCTTTCCACAAATTTCCAACGGCCTCAGTAGCTTTGTTATACCATGGTTTATCTTGAGGCGGAGGACCGGTTCTTTTTTGGGGCGTTCGTGTACTCATAAGAAGTTCTTTCTCGATACATTACCTTAAATTTCGATTCATTATTAGCAGTTACACTTATCAATTACTTGAGACATGTGAAGCTCTATTAAATTTTAGTCAATTATCGTTTATTTTAGTTCATTTATAATTAGTATTTTTATAATTATTTGGCTGTTATTGTTCACAGTGCTAACAACTTAATAATTCTTTAATTTCAAGCTATTAGATTAAAGGTAGTGTTACGGTAGTGTTAAGATAAATGTTAAGATAGTGTTAAGACATTCATATTAAGCCCGTCGTGGTGTAGGAGTTATCCTTCGCGTCATCCCGAGCCGTTCATTTTCTAAAACACATCAATTATTTTTAAGACATTTAGTTTCATGATCTGTTCATTTGTGGAAGCGAGGGATCTCCTGGAAAAGCGAGCGACCTCCATACATTAAAACAAATCTTCATATAAACCTTTCCATAAAGGATTCCATTTTTTGACTAAAGAATCTTTCTTTTTGCGGGACCAACCTTTTATTTGTTTCTCTCTTGTAATTGCTGTATTTATGTCTGTATGAACTTCATAATATACCAACCTGTCAACATTATATTTTTGGGTAAATCCTTTTGAAAGTTTGTTTTTATGTTCATAAATTCGACGCAATAGATCATTGGTTACTCCCACATAAAGTACATTCAAGTGTTTATTCGTAACAAAGTAAACATAATACATCCTAGTGTTCATGGTTAAAAAATATGCAACAATCTTAAACTATAATCTAGTCGTAAAAAGACGGAGTAATGGTTGTTTTTAGGATTTGTGAGAGTGAGGAAAGAGATCGTTTTATTCGGGGAGATCCCTCGCTTCCACAAATGAGCAGATTATTAAACTAAATGTCTCAGTACTAATTGATGTTTTTAGAATACGAAAGGCTCGGGATGACCCCAAGATTCTCGGGATGACCCCAAGATTCTCGGGATGACCCCAAGATTCTCGGGACGACCCCAAAATTCTTGGGATGACCCCAGATTCAGGGATGACGCAAAGATTAAAGAGGCAAAGATTAAAGACGCAAAGATTAAAATTACGACATGACGATTAATATAACAACTAAGGGTTCATTCAAATAAAAAAAAGGGCGGACATTAGTACTCCGCCCTCCATTTGTCATTTATAGTCAACTTTTACTTTTTAAGGTCTGATGCGAGCTTTTTCTGTGAACTCACTTGCTTCCTTCAGCAAGCTCTGTGTTTTACCTATAACATCTTGGCATGCAGCTATTGCAGCCGTCTGTTTAGGTGGTAATGCCATTTCTCCAACAATAATATAGGGTTTTCCTTCATTATCTTTCTTAACTTCGTAGTTTATCAAACCGTGTTTTGCATTTTCTTCAATTAAAGACCTAAGGGTTTGCAATTGTGCTTTATCATCAGCCGAGAGTTTTTTCCCATCAGAACGACCCCGTTCAACCAATGTCGTAAGGGGTTTTAAAGCATGTTCAACAAGAAGTGTTCTAAAATACTCAACGCTATGCGCTGCAAGACGATCGTTTGCATCCATGTATTGCCTATGCAGATCCTCATATTTTTCGCTTGCTTTTTCTACGCCATTTCTTTCATCTTTGGATGCTTTGGACATTTCCCCTTCGAGTCTTCGTCTCTCATCAATAATTGCTTTTCTAGCATGATATTCTTTCGGATCGAGCATAATAGAAATTTGTGCACTAATTTCAACCAATTCGTCCATCAATTTGTCTGCCTGAGTATCAGATATTTTAGAATTATCCATCTTATCAATTTGAGCTTCCCTAGCCCTAAGGTCACTCAATTTCTTGGTATCTGCTGCAGACAATGAACGTTCTCTGAGCGTGAAAATATCATTAGCTGGTCTTGACATATTAGCCTCCAGTAAAATTCGAATATATACACTAACTTCAAAAATTATTATTAAGAGTAGTAAAACTCTTAACCCCAAGGGTATTAAACCTTATATAACTTATCTCTGCAAGTATCATTAAATACTATCTCTACTTAAAATTAGCATAGAAGTAATATATTTGTTAATTATTTGTAGTTCTTTAGGAAAAATCTGGATAAAAGTACAAGGTGATGGGGTCAGAACAACTGCAACATAGAATTTCTAAGTCGCATGTTTGTGATATGACCAATCGTCAATCATCATTGGGTGTATGTATCACAATCACCGGTTCATCTGAAGTGATTGCAAATTCCCGCTATCAATCCTCATTAGGTGTATGTATCACAATAACCGGTTCATCCGAAGTGATTGTCGGTGGGTTGGGGGTATGCGATGGGGGATTGGATCCAGATCCGCCCCCATCACTTCGACCTCCACCGTCTGATCCTGATCGACGTGGGAACCGATGGCTTCCTCTTCGTCGAGAATGGTGGAAATGTCTTCGAGGTCCTGTTTGTCTTCGACCTTGTTGTTCAACAGGTCTTTCCTGAACCTGACCTTCAGCAGAGTGAGGTTGAATGGAGGGATGATCATAGTCTTGGGTTTCACCAATTTCATTTTTTTGATCTTGATGAGGCTTATAATCATAAGCCCCTTTATCTCTCTCATCTACTTGAACCCCAAAATCGTCATGGTCCCTATAATCTTTATGATCTTGATAACCTTCTCGATCGCTTTGATCCCTTTGATCCCTTTGATTCCTTTGTTCCCTGTGATCTCTTTGATCACTTTCATTGTGAGTAAAATCCCGATCAATCGTTTGATCTTGAGCATGATCATGGTTGTAATAACGCCCTTGTGGGTATCCTTGTTGATTAGAATATCCTTGTTGATTAGAATATCCTTGTTGATTCGATCGATATTCATCAGGGTTAGTATCTTGACCGTGGGGTTGGCCATGATGTTGACCGTGCTCATGGCCATGCTGTTGACCATATTGTTGAGCATGACGTTGACCATGTTGCCTTTTGGCCGGATGCTTGTGAGGCTGATAGCCGTGGCCATGGGGCTGATGTTGTCTCTGTGACCGAGATTCTTCAAAGTGAACCGGGTGATCAGGTCGATCAGATCGATCAGGCCGATCAGTGCCTGTATGACGGTGTTGGGCATCACTTCGATCATATCGGGTATCGCGCCTTTGACCAGGGCCTGCACTTGGACCCGCACCTGGAATAGAACTGGTTTCTGAAGTGGGACGGCCCGTTTTACGATGTTTATGCGATTTATGTCGGCCACCTGAGAATGGATGTTGTCTGCGGCCTTCTTTTCTAGGTTGATAGCCGCCTGTTCTGGGCTTATACGATTCGCCGCCTGGAGCGCCCGGAGCACCTCGACTGTAGGAATCGGTTCCAGTAGCCCCAGTAGCACTCGAGGTTCCCATTCTGCCGTAGCCTTCCGTTCCTGATCCTGATCCTAATCCTGAGCCATAACCTGCGGAGCCTTCAAATTGCGATTCTTCGACAGCTCCAAATAAACTGCCCCATAAACGTTTGATCAAACCTGGTGCTTCTGAACGCGAAACGGAGGGAAGAGGAGGGGGAGTCGTTGGTAAATGCCGTTTAACCGCAGGTTCTTCAGGAGCCATGGTTCGAGCGGGCGAGGGCGTTTCAAACGCACGATATTCAGCCTTTGTGGCTAAAGAATAGCTGATGGGATCTGTTACTCGGCTGGCCACTTCATCCGTTCGGATGCGATTCACATGGTAATGAGGACTTAGCAATTGTGGGTTTGGAATAATAATAATTTTCACCTGGTGCCGAGTTTCGATATTCAATAAAGCATTTCTTTTTTCATTCATTAAGTAGGTAGCGACATCGACAGGAAGTTCGGCTTGAACTTCAGAAGTGTTGTCTTTAATGGCTTCATCTTCAAGCACACGCAAAACAATAAGCGCTTGAGAATCGACTCCACGGATACTTCCTTGACCTTCGCAGCGAGGGCAGGGAATACGGCTTGATTCACCTAAGACAGGTCGCAGACGTTGACGAGACATTTCCATCAATCCAAAGCGTGAAATGCGTCCAACCTGAATTCTGGCTCGGTCTTTTTCAACGGCTTCACGAAGACGATTTTCCACCATACGCTGGTTGCGGACAGACATCATATCGATAAAATCGATGACGATAAGGCCCCCAATATCTCTTAATCTAAGTTGTCGAGCAATTTCTTCTGCGGCCTCAAGATTGGTGTGAAGCGCGGTTTCTTCGATATCGCCGCCTTTGGTAGCGCGTGCTGAATTAATGTCGATCGAGACTAATGCTTCGGTGTGATCAATCACCAGAGCTCCGCCAGAAGGAAGTTGTACTGTTCGACGAAAAGCCGATTCAATTTGGCTTTCAATTTGATAGCGGTTAAAGAGAGGAATTGAATCCTGATAAACTTTAATCCGATTGAGATAATCAGGTCGGACCATCTGAATGTAGTTGCAGATGTTCTTATAGATTTCGGGATCGTCCACCAGAACTTCTTCGATATCAGGTCTTAGGTAGTCTCGAATAGCGCGGGTAACCACATTGCCTTCTTGATGGATGAGAGCAGGGGCCGGGCGACTATGAGTGGCGTCTTGAATGGCCTTCCATTGAGTGAGGAGAACGTTTAAGTCCCATTGTAAATCGTCGGAGTGTCTGCCCACGCCAGCAGTACGTATAATAATGCCCATTCCTTCTGGAATGTTTAAGCCACTTAAAATCTCACGAAGTTCAGCGCGTTCATCCCCTTCGACACGACGAGAAATTCCCCCTGCACGAGGGTTATTGGGCATTAGGACCAAGTAGCAACCGGCTAAGCTTATAAAGGTGGTTAGGGCTGCGCCTTTGTTTCCGCGCTCTTCTTTATCGATCTGCACCAAGATTTCTCGCCCTTCCGGCAAGACATCTCGAATATTGGATCGATTAAGTTCATCGATGCCAGCATCGATGTAATATTCCCGCGCCACTTCTCGTATGGGTAAGAACCCATGACGTTCTGAGCCATAATAAACAAACAGGGCTTCTAAACTTGGTTCAAATCGGATGATTCTAGCCTTATAGATATTCCCTTTCTTTTGTTCGCGACCTGGGGTTTCGATATCTAAGTCGAAGAGCCATTGCCCATCGACTAAAGCAACACGCAGCTCTTCCGGCTGGGTTGCGTTTATTAACATTCTTTTTGACATTTACTTTAACCATATTAAATTACATTGTTTCACATTGTTTAAACCGTTCCACCTCTTTCTGCCAAACCATCGATTGCCTAGCCATCGATGCATGCAGATGCACATGCGGCGTCTGACTGGGGGCCTAATTTTAAGTTAACCTACACCCAGACGGTGGTAAATTAGTTTAATTCTATCAAAACCTTTGGCTAGGTGCTAGTACAAGTTGAAAATAATATGGTTGGGCCGGCACGGGGACTTGTTTTTACATTGGGCCGGCACAGGGACCGGCCCCTACGGGTTGTTCAATTAAGATTGTAGGGGCCGGTCCCCGTGCCGGCCCTACGGGTATCTTTTTTAGTGAGTTATGTTAGAATCACGCCATGGTTAGTTCAGATACTAAAAATTTGATGGGTCGTCCATCTCCGGTGCGTCAACTCGTGGTTTCGAAAGAGGCTGCTGGGCAACGTATTGATAATTTTCTAGTAACAGAGCTTAAAGGTCTTCCAAAATCTCGCATCTATCGTATCGTTCGAAAGGGTGAAGTTCGGATTAATAAAGGCCGCATTAAACCGGATTATCGTTTAAATGAGGGAGA
>Ga0207154_1007_pt1 | contig 36766 bp, 28 predicted proteins | sample Alteio_BWMinHeat_28_FD_153576 | JGI IMG/M metagenome (GOLD analysis project Ga0207154, IMG submission 153576) | Enriched cells from forest soil in Barre Woods Harvard Forest LTER site, Petersham, Massachusetts, United States -... | ecosystem: Environmental > Terrestrial > Soil > Temperate forest >... | reverse complement strand
ATATGGGGCTTCACACCTGGCCGGTCGAGATTCTAAAAATCCCATTTCAGAGGACGAAAGGACCTTGTGTCTGGCGCTTGGGAAGCGCCTGGCCACCTTAGGAATTAAAGCCGGACAATTAATGGGTATTTAACAATACGTTAGAGATAATAGAAGAGATAATAGTTAGAGTGAAAGCATTTAATCAATGCACAAGAAAATTATGTCCTATGTAAAGATTTGACCCCATTCAACTGACGCAGGCCATCTAATGGTTTTATTTTGACATGCCGCCATCAAAATAAAGCCAGTGGGTTACCCTTTTCGATTTTTATGTCCTTTTTTCTTAGTTCGAGATTTAGCATTTGAACCCGCCTGTCCGTTACCCGAACCTTGTGCAGGAGGCTCGGATGTCAATGCTGCGAGTGCAGTAGGTGGGGAAACGACGGCTGAAGCAGCTTGAAAAGCAACGGCCGCAGCAGCTGGAGAAGCTATCACCGCCGCAGGTGGAGAAGCTACAGCTGCTGAAGGAGAAACTGCAGCCGCTGCAGCTGCAGCCTCGAGTACAGGCGCTGGTGCAGGTGAAGGCATGCCTACACCCACAAAAGCACGATCAGATCTATTTTTATGTTCTGCGGAGGTTCCCAAAAAAGTAGCCATTTTAGGTACTGTATTAAGTACAGTGTTAGGTTCAGCAAATATCAATGGTTGTTTGGCATGTCGGAAATCTCTTCCTAATGCAATATAATCCTCGACCACCAATCTGTTATAAAGGGCTAAATGTTCAGCGGTCCACGAATGGCGTGGCGGAAATAGTTTCTGTTGATTGGCTTTAACATAAGATGAAACACTCCCCCATCGTGATTTAATGGACAACTCAACGATATCGTGTATCTTGGGATTACACCCGTCTTTCCTTGCAAATATTCCCTGGACATCTGTTTTGTATTTCGCCAAACGTTTTAAATTTTTATCTTCTTGATCGACTTTTTCGCAACAGCGCTTAAGATCAGCCGTATCAATTGTCCATGCAGCAAATTCAGGTCTGCTACTTTTAGCAATAATATCATCTAATAGTGGGGAATGTATTTCAGCAGCAACACTTGCCCAATCCAAAGGCACATGAGAGACTTTTGCGGTTTTGAAAAAATTTAATAAATTACCCACAGCCAAACGCAGCTCAGCATTTTTTTCGCTAATTTTTTGTCGGGTTTCTGCCGAAGTACTGCCGGAATCGCGTATGGCTTCAAAATAATCATGTTTCAATAAAACATTACGTATTTGTTCAGCAGCTTTTCTAGGTAAAGCAATGGTCTTGCCATGAAAATCTTTCACCAATTCCATGAGCCTGCCCAAAATGTTTTTTAAGGCCTCGCGCTCAATCCAATAGTCTTCTAAAGACCACCTTTGATCTTGAATAGCTGCTGTTTGAATATGCTGATAAAGTTCTTGCAACAATTTTTCTTCTGCTGATATTCTAATCATTAAATCAGGTTGCCAATCGGCCAAGGTTCTTTGAGAGGGCTGATAGGAAGACGATAAAGCACGATCTCGATGGCTATGATTACTTTGTTCAAACCAATACGAAACCGCCCTTAAGTTAACATCTGAAGAGTTACGAAGCTTATTGACCTCTTGCTGTTTTTTAAGATCTTCATCAAATTGTTTCATTGTTTTATGCCAATCAGCTTTTTGCCGAGTACGTATTTCTTCATATTTCTTTTGTTCTTCTTGTCTTCGAATTAATGCCACTCTTTGTGCTTCTTCTCTCTGTTTTTCCTCGAGTTCTTGATTTGTTCTTCGAAGGATATCCTCTTTTTCAGCCTTCTTTTCCTTTTCCTTTTTAGCTTGTTCCGCCTTAAATCTAATTTCTAAATCAGTTTGCAGCCTTAAAAAATATTCATTTCGATTGGCAATTTCTTTGTAACACACTCTATATTTTTCTAGTTGATTAGCAACAAGGTTGAACACAGGATCAATTTCGCTATTAGCATCATCGCAAGCCATTGAAATTATTTTACGAAAAAATTCGAAGACGTTACTAAATTGTTCCAATACAACATCTTTTTCAGCTAAAAAAGCAGAAATTTCTTCTTTTGCCTTCTGGATTTTTTCAAGTTCTTTTGACTCAATCTTAGAATCAAGTTTTTCATTCAGTTCTAAGATAGAATCAACTCTTGCATTGACTTCCGCCATTAAAACTTCAAAATTATAATTGGAGTTATCCTTCAAGTCTTTCATTTGCTTTGGTAAATTCAAAAACTGGGCAAATAACCCTCCATTATGCTGTCTTCGTCTTTCTTGAGCCTCAGCATAGGTTTTTGCTTCTGGAGCCCCATTTTGTGTTGCTTTTCTATAGAGTTCACGAGCTTTTGCTAAATTACTATCCCCCCCAAGTCCTTTTTCATAAAACTCTCCTAATAAAAGTTGAGCATAGGGATGATTAAGATTTGACGCCTGTTCTAAATAATTTCTGCAGGTTTTTAAATCAAGTTCACCTTCCATTCCTAAAAAATAACATTGACCCATTAGGAAAAGACACTGCGACTTAAACTCATTAAACACATCCTCCGAAACAGGGATTTGAACATCCCCAATTGAATGCGTACTTTCCAAAGAATGTAATATTAATTGATATTCTTCCATTGCTTTTTTAATATCTTTGGGGGTGCCCTTACCTAACATATAACAAATCGCACGTCGTAACCGTGCAGGAAAAAGTGAGGAGGCCTTATTATAATATTCAAAACTTAATTGATTGTCTTTTACAACACCCCGTCCAACTTCATAACACACACCAAGATAATATTGTGCCATGGGATCAAAATGTTCCACTTGTTTAAAATGGCTAACAGCCACCACGGGATCGCATGTTGTTCCTTCTCCTGATAAAGAACAAAATCCAATTTTTACGATAAATGCTGCTGAACCATATTGTTCAGATAATTTATAATGAATGAGTGCCAATTTTGGATCTTTTTTCAACCCGCCTATGCCATGGTGATAACAATGTCCTAACAATCCACAGGCACGAGCATCTTTTCCTTTTACTGCTATTTTATAACAAGCTACTGCTCTATTTTCATCTTTAGGAACCTCTCTTCCAAAATGATAACACTCGCCTAGTGTGCATGCCGCTTGAGGATGACCCAAATTCATCGCTTCCTCTAAATACTGTATTCCTAATGCGGGATTTTTATCGACATTAACTCCTTCTAAATACCAAGTCCCCATTTTAAACAAGGCTTTGGGATTGTGACCCAAAGCTGAAGCCTTATAACATTCCACAGCTCTTTTTAGATCCTGAATTCCAGATTCTTTTTCATAACATTCTCCAAGAAGTCGGAGGGTCGGTGGATCGTCCTTAACAAGGGTAAGTTTTTTTTCTGTCCATTCACAGGCTTTCGGAAGATCTCCCACGGCTTCATAATAATTAATTAATTCAGAGACTGCTCTAATACGGCTACCATTTTCCTTCCGAACCTCTTTTTCAAAAATTTCGATTGCTTGTTTAGGTTCTCTTTTCCAATCATTTCCCTCTTGTAAATAGGTTAGACCCACCCAAACTTCAACATCTTTCCAAGGCTCACTGTTCGCTCTTTCCTTTTCAAAGCACTCAAACGCCCGTTTAGGATCTTTTGGCACTCCCCAACCATTAAGAAAACAAATCCCCAAAGGAAGATGGACCCCATGCTGCATACTTAAGGTCTTACAGCATGCAAATAGTTTTGCATCGTCCACAACAATTCTTGAAAAAATATCATTTGACCATTCCACTTTAAGATTAAAATAAAAAATAAAAATCTGAGATAATAATGTTTTGTCAGAAACTTTAAATTGTGCCGAAGAGAGGTATTTAAGCGCCAAGGACATATCGGGAACAACATGATCACTGCCCAGCCAATAGAGCACTCCTAAGGCAGCTTCCGCAAATGGGTTTCCTTGCTCAGCCATTTTTTCCCAAATCGATGCAGTTTTTTTGGTAATTTTTCTATTGGGTTTTCGCATTTGGGCCTGTGCATATTGTTGGGCAACATCACCGGGCTCATGTTGGATTGCCAATTGGATATACTCATCATATTTCTCAATAGGCACTCCAACTTCTTGCAGGCATAGATTAGCTAAAGTTGCAAAAGCTTCGCCTCGACATTTTTTTTCATGTTCTGGGGACAATCCACTTGGATTTTTGTTATGAGCTGCTTGATAATACCATTCATAAGCTTCTTTATACTCTTTTTTATCTTTATGAATCCAACCCATTTTAAGTTGATCATGCATCGATCCTTTCTGTGCCAACTGTCTTATTTTTTGCATATATGCTGGCGAAATAGGTAACTGCGCCTTCATTTGTTCTTTTAAAGCTGGATTACGTTGGAGTAACGCGGCAAAATCCAGCATTGAAATAGACCCATCTTTTAGGCCAGCAATAATTTGTTGAGGTGACTGGGACATTCGGATCTCCTTTTAATATATATTTCTATAATTAGGTATTCACACTGACCAAGCTTGTTGACCTCACCTGAGCTTGTCTCACATGTCGATAGTCTTTTCCTTTTGCAATATATTCATCATACTCCCTTTTATGAGCTTCATAGTCTGCAGGTGAATACTGCTTTAATCGGGCAGCATGGGCGCCTAATATTCCATAGGTAAATCCAAAAGCATTATCCAAAATAATTGCAGCTTCATCCACATGGACAAAGATGCCGCCTTCTCTTTCATATTGCTCTAGTCTTGCAAGGACTAATCTCTCTTTTCTAATCCCATCAAGATAAAATTCTTTATCGCTAATCTCTTTTACATGCCTATTGATTATTTCTTCAAATAATGGGCAACCAATCGCTTTATTGACTTCCTTCCAATCCTGAACATTAAGCTTTGCTTTATTTCTTAAAAAGGCTAATAGTTTTTCGGCCATTTCTAGAATACTATCGTTCACGCGAATAGCACCTGCTAAGTCACCCTTAGCAACGTCTGGGAAAAAATTGCCATGATAAATGACGTCTCTAAAGTGTTTCGCAATATTGACGTCCAATCCTGGAGACAGTTTTCTCTGCACAAAATGCTCCATAATTCTGGCCATTAAACCCAATAAGGTGCGTCGTTTAAATTCTATTTCAACAATATTTTTTTCGGCTTCAAGCTTATCGTATTGCATAACATGATCTTTCAACACCTTTACCGCAGCAGCAAGTTGTTCTAACTCAACTCCAACGCCTTCTTGTAACATCAGAGGCAAATGTTCTTTAACTGTTACTGTATTTAACCCAGTGGTTGTTTTTGGATCTGTGGCTGTCTTTAGCCCTGGCTTTGTGCCTTGCTTTGATTGAGACTTAAATCCCCCCATGCTCTTAACAAAATCTGTCAACAGGGGTTTTCCAGGTTGACAGCTGCCCCCTGCTCCAAGTGTTTTCTGTTTCTGAGCCATTTCTTCTGCCTCTTTCTGGGCCGCTTTTATCCGGGCTGCAAGAGCTTCTCGGCTCTGTCTAAGGGCTTCCTGTTCTTTTCGCCAGACCGCTTGTTTGAGAGAAATCGTTTGTTCTAACTTTGTTTGTCTTTCGCTTTGTTCTTTTAGTTCTTGCGCATTTTGTTTTTGTCTTTCAGATAATAATTTTTGTTCACGTTTCGCCCTTGCCTGTTGTTGCTGTTTTTGGAGACCGACACTTTGATCGTGTCGCACATACTTTACCTTAAGTTCAGTCACCTGTGGAAGCTGATTTTGGATCTGTTCAGATAGGGCAGCAATGTTACTTCCTAATGCTTCCATATCTTTTAGATTCCTTCTTAGACCTTCAATCACTTTTTCTGCTTTCTGAAATTTATCTAAATCTAAATCACTGGCCTTTATCACCATGGATATTTCGGTTAATAAGCCTTGATTATCCTGGTAAAGCTTAAGGTTTTCCTGATGGATTTTATCTAATGCTTTACTGGCAGCATCAAGATTTTCTTTTAAGCTTGCAATCTGAGCTTTTTTACCTGAAACTCTTTCCTTATCATGAGTTGGGAGCACTTCTATAGTTTCTAAAACTTCATTTATCTCATCAAGTTTTCCGTAAGCAAGATCGAGAACACCTGTTGTTTGTTCACCCTTTTTAAGAGCATCCTGGTAGAGAGCGCTAGCCTGAGATATCATAGTTTTAGCTTGTTCAAAATAGGGCTGATTTCCAACCTCTAATTGAAATTTATGATACAATTCGCTGTGTTCAATTGAAACTCGAAGCGATCCAAGTAAATCTAACGTTCTATCTTTTTCAAGTTCTCGAACTAAACAAATAATCTCTTTTTGCGGTAACACTATTAAATCAATGGAAGTTCTTCTTCTGAGTTGATTAATAAAATCAAACGGCAAACGATCGAGACTTAACTCTAATGCACCATGGTGATTTATCACCGGGTGAAACTGAGCAAAAAAAGCTGCAAGATGAGTAATAGCATCAAAATCAGTATTAGGATTATGATCCACCTTAAGTACTTTTCTAAGCCAGGTTGCCATTAAAAGAGTAAAAATTTCCTTCGTTGCACCATAATAGAATACGGTTGTATGAATCGTTCCTTCACGATTTGTAAAAACTTGAGTCACGTCTGAACCCAATTCTAACATTACTCTAACCATTGGGAGCTGCCCAGTCGAAACAGCGACGGCTAAAGACGAGACGCGCTCCTTATTGTGTGCTCCTTCCATTACCGTAGCATTGATATCTAATTTTAATTCCGTGTAATATTGTTTTACAGTTTCAGGACTGAATCGTTCAATTAAAAAACCTAAAGCACTTTGTCCGTCTTGATTCAGAACAAATAAAGTATCGGGCGGGGTCTTAGCTCTTAACGCAGGCACCAAATCTAATTGCTGAGTCGTCATAGCCTCATGAAAAACCGTAGAACCTAAATCGGTACGCACAGTAGCGTCAGCACCTGCATCAAGCAATTTTAAAACAAGTTCTTTTCTTTTAATCCAGATGAGCATCACCAACGGTGGTAATATAGAATTTCCTAAAAGATCCACATTTGTTTTATATTTTTTATCTAATAAATAATTAAAAATGCTTGTTGCTCTTTGAAATAGTTCTGAATTAGAAAGGTTCTTTAGATTAAAGTATCTATACCTTTTTGTATCACTTTCCGATTCTCCTGGATCCGTATCTGTTTTGGGATCAGCTTTAGGCTTCGGTGGAAGCGTATCGACTTCCTTCACTTGTTTTTGTTCACCTTCTGTATATTTATCGCTCAGCGAACCTTCTTCTAAATAAAAAAATGCTGCAATGACATTTTGCAAAGCAGTTTGGATATCATCATCATAATAATTAGGATCGGCACCTTCATCCAGCAATAGTTTAACCATGTGTGGTTGACATGTTCCAATGGCAATCGATAAAGCATGATTTTTGATAATTTGTATTCGTTCAGCATTTTCCTTGCTTTCTTTGGTTTTTATAATTCTTAATACATCTAGACATATTCTTAAATGCCCCATCAATACAGCACTAACAAGGACATTTGTGCATTGAAGCGCTCCATTTTTAGGTTCTGGATTTATGAAGAGAGGATCGGCCCCCGCTTGCAGCAGGGTATCGACCACGACTTTACTTCCTGTGGCCACGGCATACACTAATGCAATATCTTTTATTTTCTGAACTAAAGCCATTTTTTCTACATTTGGGGGTGTTTCTTTTGCAAAGGCTTGTTGTCGTTTGTTCATCTCTTCTAAAAGACAGTTTAAGACAGCTTTTACTTTTGGCTCATCCTGAAGTCTTTTAAGTTGTTTAGCTTTTTCCTTTTCGGCTACTGCTTTTGGATCAATAAGACCCTTGTTCTCATTGTGTTCTGGCAAGAAACTCCGAAATGCCTCCATTAATAAGTTTAATTCAAGATTATCGGCGGGATGAAGAATTTCCACGCCATGGGAAAGTAATCGTATAAGGATAAGAAGATAATTATCGTCTTGAACTAAAACTGCCATTGTTTCTGGAAAAACTTCTGGTTTAAATTCTAACAATAATTCCAATATTTTCAATTGATCAGCTATGGGGTTGTTTGAGATAATTGAAATGGCTACTGGATTTATTTTCAATCCAGGCTTCAGAACTGTGAAATTAACATTGGCTTTTTTTCTGCTTTCTTTTAATAAAATTGTAGCAAACTCTACACAAGCACTACTGCACACTCGGAAAAATAGTGTCGGTGATCCTGGCCCATCAACTTGAAATTCGGGATCAATTTCATCCTTAATAAACCGTGCTAGCCCTAAGATCTGGTCTTTTTCTGATTTATCTTGGGTATTAATAAATTGTTCAAATAATTGATTAAAAATTTGGTTTAACCAACATTGTTGAGCAAACTGCCCTCTTTTAAGTTTTTTTATACTTGTCGTTAATTCCCAATGTTTATTAGCTTTATATAAAGCTAATAGTTGATTTGTCATCATTACATGATCTACAAACCCTTCTTGCTGAGGACTATAGTCAAATAAAACATTACTCAGTGTGTCTCGACCGTAACGAAATTTTATTTGTTTAGCTTTTCCTGGCATGGTTTCTCTCCAATAGCATTTATGAGAAAAAATTTCTAATTAATTGAAATATATAAGTTTTTAGGGCAACAATAAGGTCTATAATGTAAGCCCTTAAGACTACCACTCTAGATAAAGTCAGTCAAGTTTTTATTTGTCAGCCAATTACATAGAACAATATGTGGAATTGCACTGAGAGTCAAAGCCCCAACGCCTGCTTCACAAAAGGGATGGTTAACCGCCGCTGCTCGGCCAACGAAGCATTATCTAAATACTCTAGGATTTGGAATAATTCGGTCATATTTCTTGGGCAATGGTTTAACAAAAAATGACCCACAGTCTCGTTCAACTCCAATCCACGGCACTGGGCGCGCAGTTTTAAGGCATCTAATTTTTGCTGGTCGCTTAAGGCATGAATTTGATATGTCACCCCCCAGGCTAAACGAGATTTTAGATCGGGCAATTGAATTTGAATTTGATTGGGCGATTTGTCCGCTGCAATTAGCAGGCGTCCCTGAGGTCCCTGATTATTTCGGATACGATTAAATAAATGAAAGACGTGCTCTTCCCAAACCGCATTTCCTGCAAAGATCTGTAAATCGTCCAAACACACTAAAGGAATTTTTTCTAAATTTTTCAGAATCTCAACAGATAAACTGGAAATTTCTTGGAATGAAATATAAACAGTAGGAATGTTCAATTCAAAGGCCTGATGACAAACCGCCTGCAATAAATGACTTTTCCCAACACCATTCGTGCCCCACAGATATAAAAAAGAATCCCCAATTCCACGCGAAAATTCTTTGATGGCCCGATAGGCTTGAGTATTATTATCGCCCACAAAAAAACTGGCAAACGTTTCATCGTCGCGTAATTGGATGTTTAACGGAAGTTGAACAGACACCGGTGTTAAAAAACCTCTATTATTTTATATGGAAATGAATTTGAATGATCTGCAACTTGGGGATTTGCTCTTTCTTTTGCGAGTTCTTTGGCCATTTCTTTTCCTCTCTTTGCATCTTCGTAAGAAGGAGGAAAGGAGGTGAAATCATCTTTAGGGGCTGCGGCAGCTGCAGCCGAACTGGAGGTTGTCGAAGTGGCAGTTGATTCCCCAGTTGTTTCTGTGGACGTTGCGGCGTTTGCAGTATCGGCAAGGCTTTCTCCGTTTCCAGCGCCCGTAACATTAATAGCGCCCTCTGCAGAAGCTGGCTGAGTTATCCCATCTGCATTTGCATTGGCTGCTGTTTGATCGACTAATATTTTTCCTAAGGCAAGAGTCTTTACCAAATTTTCTTTTCCGTTTCGTGTTTTCAAGTTAAATACCGTGTGATCGGGACTAATTTCAGCGACTTCCACGCTTTCAATCTGAGGTAACCCCTTTAAATATTTCGTAACCCTGGCATATTGATCCGCTCCTGAAATGCCAAATACAGCTAAACGAACATTTTTATTCTGATTAGCATTTGGATTGAAACCTTCCCCTTCAGCTGTCGATGCGCTCGCTTGGCCTTTTGCACTTGCATTTGCATTGGCCCCCGACATGCGCACAACAAAGCTATCTAAAGCTTCTTTCAATAAATTGGAAAGTTCTGCATTCGAAAGTTCCCATTTTAGCTGTTGGCCATCTTTAAGGTAGGTCCACTGGCCATACCATCCACTGGCTTGTTTGCTTAAACGTCCTATTAGAATTTGTTCAGCATTGTAACGTTTCGAGGCGGTTTCAATTGCTTTAAATTCTTCATTCCACACTTTTTGTTCTGTCACCAGAGCGGTATCTGTTAAATCTAAAAGAGGTAAAACTAAAGACAACCCTCTTTTTTTGGCCATGGATTCTAATTCTAACGATAATTCATTCTGAGATTCCCCGCCCACCCACTCAGTCACATCATTTTGTTTTGTGGTTAACCATACCACCACATTTGGGCGTTTTTTATCTAAAATTGGTTGTCCGGTGCTTTCAATTAATTGATTCATTAAAACATCATCAAAACGAACCCGAAATACTCGTTGTTGATCGGCTGCGATTTGATACCCAAATAAACTGACGTAATTATCGACTTCAGAGATTGCTTTCGTCACGCGTGGATCATTTAAGATCTTTTCAGAACCACTGAGGCGCACCAAGATATCTTTAAAGGCTTGTTGTATCAATTGAGGTTGAGGGGTAGCTTCTTGTTCAGGAGCCGCGATTTTTATTTCATAGAGGTTGTTTGCGTCTTTGGCTGCTGGTGCTGCTTCGACGGATCTTACCACAGCCACGGTAGCAAAAAGTGATATTATCAATATTGCCAAGACTTTGGAGACAAGACAATCAACTAACATTCTTTTTTTGGATTGATTGGGTTGATTGCATTGATGTGTTTTATTTGAACTACCCTGATACCAAACATACGAAGAGAATAAGGGATATTGTTTTGTGAAGAACTCTCGTCTTCGACGAGAGATTCTTCCCGGTAAGGAATACACTATTGGTCCGGTCGGGAACGGGCTCCTGCCCTTCCGAACCAAGCCATCCCTGGGTTCGAATCCCTCAAAAACAATATCCCTTATTCTCTTCTGCGCCCTGCCAAAAATTTTGAACCTAATTAGCAATAAATTATTAATTTGCTGAATTTTCACACAGTGTTTCCTTCTGGTGTTATTCCAAGTTGCCACTTGCATAGTATACCGGATCTCTGTACATTCGTGCCAAGTAAAGAATAAAGCTATAGTTTCATAGTCAATTAAGAATATCTGGGAGATTGCATGAAAATTAATGCGTCTAAGCCTTTTAAAGGGCTTCTAGAAGGGTTTTTTAAAGAGCATCTTAAAGGAATCATTAAAGGATTTCTTTTAGCTTTCATACTGTTCTTGGTCTCCTCCTACCCGCACCTTGCCCAAGCCTCCCTCCAGGTCCGTGAATATCAAGCAGAATATCAATTATGTTGGAATGGTATCCCGGTGGGAACCAGCAAGCATCGGGTCAAAGAACTTGCCCCCAATCATTTTCTTGCCCAAGCCCATTCTTTCCCTAAACTTAAGTTCCTACCTTTTGAAGATTTTGAAGCCAGCGAATTTATACATAACGAGAAACAAATGCGTCCCATCACTTATCGATTTCGCACCCGAGATAATCGAAAAACTCAAGAGGGTGTTTTATCGTTTAATTGGAAAACCTTGAACCTTACTAAGGCCATCAAAAAACAACCCCAAAAACAAGAAACCATACAAGAAAGTATTAGCCCGATTACCCACGATAGAATTACACAATTCTTTCAACTGCGTGAAGATTTAAAAGCGGGAAAAACACAGTTATCCTACACCGTTGTTGAGGCCAATAAACTCAATCATTGGAATTTTCATATTGTCGGACACGAAACGCTGCAAACGCCGGTTGGGCAATTGGAAACCATAAAAATTGAACATCTTACTGAAAATAAAGATCGTCGTACTCAATTTTGGCTTGCTAGAGACTTGGATTATGTCATGGTAAAATTGGTGCAATATAAAAATGAAAAGAAAAATGTGGATGTTTTAATTAATAAATTTAGTCGTTAAATCGTTAAATCGCAAAAATAGTATAAAAGAAGGTCTGCACCCCTTCATAAATAGGACTTAAGACAAACATTAATAATCCTGAGAATATTAATAAGACTAAAATCATAAAACCAAAGGGTTCAATTTTATCGAATTGCATGGCCCATTTTCGAGACAAGAAACTTGCCAATACGCGACTGCCGTCGAGAGGTGGGATCGGAATTAAATTTAGAATCATTAACATAATATTAATTGAAATTCCCGCCAATCCCATGTAAACAAAGGCTTTTGCTGGTCCAACCCCAGAGTCTGAAATTAGCATACTGATTTTCGCAACGCAGGCCCAAATGAAGACCATGATAAGATTCGCGATGGGCCCCGCAACGGCCACAAGCGCCATATCGCGTCGAGGGTTTCTTAAATTTCGCCAATCCACCGGCACCGGTTTTGCCCACCCAAAAATAAATCCACCCACCATTAAAAACACTAAAGGCACAATAATCGTGCCGATAAGATCAATATGTTTAAAAGGATTCAGAGTAATCCGACCCATTAATAACGCGGTTTTATCGCCTAATTTACTGGCCACCCAGCCATGGGCAACCTCATGCACCGTCACGGCAAATAAAATGGGAATGGCCCAAATTAACACATTTTGTAGCAATCGCATTGATTCATTCATCATTGATTTAAACCCAAAACAAAAGGATTATGATTCCCTTGGATAAGATAAATCCGTCGATCTCGTTCAATTTCCCAAGGCTCCGGGGGATAAAGTTTATTCCAAGCTCTAAACAATTGTAATTGACTATCACTCAAACGCAAATGATAGGTCTGCTCAATATACAGATAGACTCGAGCAATCATTCCTCTAACCTGAACATCAGGTTCAACACGACGTGTTTCCTTGTCAATTTTAATGGAGCATTCGCCAAATTGACCTGGTTTCACAAAGGGCAGCATTCCAAAACGAAAATTAGAGCGACAGGCATTTAATTCACCAATTTCAGGGACAAGATTGTGCAAATCGGCTTCCATTTTAACAAAGGCAGGGTCGATTTCTCGACAACAATTCCGCCCACCATAACTTCCCCCTCTCTCCTTAGAGCATAGTTTGTTTTTCCAACACGGTAGATGGGAAGCCATTCGACTAACAGGAACAATATGCTCCCATTCTAAGCGTCGCGCTCGACGTGCATCGTTTTGAATTTTATAACCACAGGAATGAAGATCCACTTTGCCATGTTTATCAAATTTACAACCACAATAAAAAGTGTATCGATGATCCGAATAAATTTGTTTCGCCACCTGCTTGGCTTCCGTAAAATTTTGCGGTGCCGTTGGGGAAAAGGTAACGTTGGTTGAATATCGTCCTGAAGATGGAGTGGAAGCAGAATGAGACGATAGACCGGAATAAGAACCAAATGATGAAGAAACGGCAGAAAAAGCAGTATTAAAAAAGCCATCTGTTTTTTGGTTTAACGTTGGAAAAATTAATGCCGTAAACGTTAATCCTAATGCTGCAATGATGGCGTGTTTATACTTAAATTTCATGGTTGACCGCTCGTTCGATATCAGACAAATGGGTCGGCACGGGGACCGACCCCTACGTTTTTAGGTGTCAGACACCATTTGGTAAGTAATCGATATTGTTTAGCCTAGGAACGGTGTTCTGACACCTAAAAAGCGTAATCTCATTCCGCTTCCATCAGATTAGGTTCTGAGGTCTTCAAAGCCTGCGCCTTTTCCAACAAGGGTTTCAATTCTCCTTTCCCATGAAGTTCAGTGACAATATCACAACCCCCAATCAATTCCCCCTGGATATAAAGCTGAGGAAAGGTTGGCCAATTAGCATAGCCAGGAAGAGTTGTTCTAATATCTGGATTTTCTAAAATATTGACATAAGCATATTCGGCAGACAAAGTCCCTAAAATATGAGCAACCTTGGCAGAAAATCCACATTGTGGAAAATGGGGGGTACCTTTCATATACAACAACACAGTATTGCCTGAAATCTGTCGCTTGATTCGTTCGATGGTATCGTTGGTTTGCATAGCCCCTCCAGTCAATAGGTCATTTAGTGATTGTACCTAACTTTGTTAAAGAAATAAAGGTTTCAAAATAGCCTAACCCTTTTATATTCAATTTTTTTTTGCTATCCTTCAAATTGATTTAATGAGGTAAAAAATGAAAAAATGGGGAAATAAAGTTGTCAAAATCATGAAGATAGATGAAGAAAATTTTACGCTTAAACTAAAATTTTCTGATAATTCTATACAATATGTTTCATTAAATCACATTTTCTCTAAACCTAGGGGTCTGGCCGCTGAAATTTTAAGAGGTAATCTTTTCAAAAAATGTTACATTCTTGAAGGTGCCATTGCTTGGCCAAATGGTTTTGAGTTATGCCCAGATGCCATTAGACAATGGACTTTAAACAGCTCATCAACAAGAACAAGAGCTGCTTAATAGATTACTGACACTTTAACATTAAAGAAGGAACATCACATGACTTTCGAACTTCCTCCACTCCCCTATGCAAAAAATGCTCTAGAACCTCACATTTCCCCTGAAACCCTAGATTACCATTACGGTAAACATCATCAAGCCTATGTCACAAATCTAAATAATCTCCTCCCTGGAAGTGGTTTTGAGGGTCAGACCCTTGAGGACATTATCAAAAAATCAGCAAGCGCTGCTAACAAATCGATTTTCAACAATGCTGCCCAAGTGTGGAACCACACTTTTTATTGGCATTGCCTCGATCCGAAGGGTGGCGGGGAACCGAAAGGAGAACTTGCCGCGCTCATTACCAAAACCTTTGGATCATTTAACGCCTTTCAAGAACAGTTTACCAAGACAGCCATTGCGACCTTCGGATCGGGTTGGGCTTGGCTTGCCAGGAATGCGCAGGGTGGAATCGAAATTATGAGCACCAGTAACGCTGGAACTCCAATGACCGACAACAAAAAAGCATTATTAACCTGCGATGTTTGGGAACATGCCTATTACATTGATTATCGAAACGCTCGCCCCAAATACTTGGAAGCGTTTTGGAAACTAGCAAATTGGGATTTTGTGGCGAAAAACTTGTCGAATTGATAAATGAACTTCCCTTAATCATTAGACCTTAATCATTAGACATTGTAGGGGCCGGTCCCTGTGCCGGCCCAAAGCTCGGGTCGGCACAGGGACCGACCCCTACAATATCACAGGGACCGACCCTACAATATCAATCCCTACGCTGTCATTTTAAAGTTCATTTCAGGTATTTTGAACGGGGCTATGGGCTACTCGCAATGACGATTGAACAATTAGTGATGCTATAATGAGATATACACAGGAAAACACCATGGATCAAAAACATGAACAGCATCTTATGAATACGTATCAGCGCTTAAATGTTGCCTTTGAACGTGGTGAAGGCGTTTGGCTTTGGGATATGGAAGGCAAAAAATATCTTGATGCACTGGCCGGCATTGCGGTCACCGTTTTAGGCCATGCAAATCCTGCGGTTACTCAGGCCATACAACAACAAGCCTCCAAGATACTTCATACCTCGAATCTTTATCACATCCCAAAACAAACCGAACTTGCCAATGAACTGTCACGCTTATCTGGCCTGGACCAAGCATTTTTTTGCAATTCGGGGGCAGAAGCCTTAGAAACAGCGCTTAAATTAATTCGCTTATATGGTCATTCCATCGACATCGAATTTCCACAGGTGATAGTCATGCAAGGTGCCTTTCACGGCCGCACCTTTGCCACACTTTCGGCGGGTGGAAATACTAAAGTTCAAGCTGGGTATGATCCTTTAGTCCCAGGATTTATTCGTGTACCGTTTAACGATATTGAAGCCATCCTTCGGATTGCCGACACCCATAGTGATGTTGCTGCCGTCCTACTGGAACCCATTCAAGGGGAAGGTGGCATCCAAGTTCCTAGTGATGATTATTTAGTAAAAGTACGAGATATTTGCGATACCAATGGTTGGCTAATGGCCATCGATGAAGTGCAGACTGGCATGGGGCGTACGGGATCACTTTTTAATTATCAAGCCCATGGTATTCTTCCTGACATTCTTTCACTTGCAAAAGGATTGGCCAATGGAATTCCTATTGGGGCTTGCATTGCAAAAAAAGAAGTCGGCGATTTATTTAAACCAGGGAAACATGGTTCTACCTTTGGCGGAAATCCTCTGGCTTGTTCGGCTGCATTAGCAACGCTTAAAGAAATTGAAAAACACAAATTATGGGAGAACGCCAAAAAACAAGGCGATGCTTTATTAAAGGGTTTAAACACTAAGCTTGAAAAACATCCTCATGTTAAAGGAATTCGCGGCAAGGGATTAATGATTGGAATCGAATTAGACAAACCCTGTCGCGATATTTTACCTTTGGCCTTAAAACAAGGACTTTTATTTAACGTCACACGAGATACCGTCATACGTTTAGTGCCACCATTGATCCTTGGGGATGAACACGTTAAGACAATCATAGATACTTTGCCTCTATTGATTGATCAATTTTATTCTAATTAATTTTTAAACACTCGGAGGTGCAGGAGGTTTACCTGACGGCTTATCATCCGGTTTTGGAGTAGGGGGTGAAGCGGCTGCAGCCGCGGCTGCCGCGGAAGCTTGAGGCGCGGGTGAAGTTGGTGCAGCATGCAATACTTCCTTTCCTATTTTGGCATCTACATCTTCCATTCTTTTACGTTCAGCTACTGCTGTTTCTAATTCCGCCTTCACATCTGCTACTTTTTCTCTTAACCCTGCCACTTGTGCTGCAACTGCACCTTGTGCGGCAGGGGCTGATATTCGGTCCTTACTCCCTTCTGTTGTATCTGCTGCTACTCGAGGGGCACTTGAAGCTCCTACAATACCCAAAGTAGCAACTCTTGCCGCTATTGTTGGTGCTGATTGTGCAGCGGTGTCAGGCAGTTCTGTTCCAGGAACAGGAGATGTTCGTCGTTCTTTTTCTACTCCAGCAGCAAGCTTAGCCGGATTATCATATTCATACAGCGCAAGTCGAATAGAGTCTTCTTCTGATAATTCCAAGTTGGTCACTTCTTTGGCTGCAGTTGCTGCTTTTGTTACAGCTCTTCTTGCACTGTATAACGTACTCACCGCAAGACCAATGCCAACCGCCGCCACTGGAATTAAAGAAAATCCTAATGTAAATGGCGCAGCAATGACAAGGGCAAGCATGATAAGTCCACCGATTGTTCCTGCAGCGGTGTTGAATCCACGTGACTTTTTAGAAAAACGATCATAATCGCAAACTTGTCTAAGTAAATCAAACCCTTTACTTATGGCTCTACAAACTCCGCCTCCGATTATTAACGGAGACGCTGCTAATACCAATATTCCCCCTGCAAACCATTTGCCAATTTTCAACCCTTTTTCTGTTCCTGTAAGCTTATCAAAATCTTTAAAATCGCTTGAAAATTGTTCTACTATGAAGTCTCTAGGTCGTTCAAATAATATTGAGCCTGGAATCCCAAAAACGGTTGATACTACATTAAATGAGAAATTTACCGCTTTCATTGTCATTGCCACCGGTGCTGCAAGTGTCATATCCACAACATGCAATGCTTGAGAGCCTAATTCATCGACAACTTCAACGGCACCTTTCCAAGCTGCTGTAGAAAATTGTTCTGCCTTAATTGCTCCCATTTTACATAAAGACAGTACATTTTTCCCCACACTATATTCAATTCCAAGCTGTATGCTTAATTCTTGCTGTATCTTCAGTTGATCTAAAAATTCTCTCTTTCTTATCAAGGCTTCTGCTTCCGATGGTGTTAGAGAAGTTTTCAATGCACGATTCGCAGTAAGCGCGGCTACATTTCTCGTGTTTCGATTAAAAAATTCAGCGTGTTCTTCTTTTATCTTTCGTTCAATAGATTCACGAAGTTCAGAACCTCTTTTAATTTCTTCGTCTTTAAGCTTGCTTCTAAATTCTTCATATTTTTTAACTTCACTTTCTGTTTCCTGCAGTTTTGATTTTGCTACAGAGGAAAATCGATTCATGCTTACAGCCAAATCATTCAACTCCATAACAGCACTCCAAAGATCTTCGGGAAATTTTTTCTTGTTTTCTTTGTTGATTTTGACAACGGATGTAGCCCTATCACCCATCGCCTCGAACAAATCTTTTCTTATATCGTCTGCATCTTTATTGGTGCGCGAAGCCGCCAGATGAATAATTTGATCTAAATAAATTTCCCTATTTTTTACATGCTTCATTAATTCATCATTTAAGCTCTGTATTTCTTTTAAATTCATCCCTATCTTTCTTAACCCAAGATATTCACTTTTTTCGAAACTTTCATTCTTGTCTTTAAATTTATTATATTCTTTTTCGAGAACTCCAATATTCTTCGAAACCTTTTCAAATAGAATTGATTCATCTTTTCTTTGTTTATCTTTTGGCACACTGCTAAATAATTTTGCTACAAATCCTAATCTGCTATAGTTTTCCTTATCTGCTGCAAGCAACAAGCCTTCCAATTCATTTTTAAAACCATCAACGTGATCCCTAAATACCTCCCATAAGTCTTTTTTGCGCTTACCAATTTCAGTTGCATCATTAGCTTTCGAGATTTCTCTGGTTAATTTATCAAATAATCGTTGCGCTCTCGATTTTAAATTCTCCATCTTTCTTTGATGTTTTTGTAATTCTGTATCTGACAACTCGGAAAGATTAAGCTCATCATACGTTTTTATTTCAGCTTTTATTTTACTCAAATCCTCTTCATATTCTTTTTTTTGTTTTTCTAGGGTTTGATCTTCAATTGCGCCTTTTGAATCTGCCATAACCTATCCCCAATCATTATATACACGCAAGGATGTTTAATAAGTTTCATTATTGAGACAAAAGTAAAAATTATAAGTTCGATATTCCTGTAAGTCTCGATAAATTCGGGAATGAGTTCCGGATTTGCGAGCCAAATCCGGAACTCATTCCGAGATTAAGACACTATGATCTCGCATTATCATTTTTACTGCTGTATATAATAACGGTATACTTTTAGCCAAAAAATGGCTGAAATTACCCCCATAAATTAACCAATATTTGGCTAAAAAGTAGGGGTGATTTTATACAGTCCTATTGATTTTATTGTATTTTCTTCTGAAATCACTTTTCACAACGCAGATAGGGTTTACTATATATTAATATAGTTAATTTCTGCATTTTTGTCTGCTATACTTAAGACAGATGTCATATAACCATGAGGTGAAATGATGAATTACCAAGTCACACCCCCACCCTCACTGTCTGAACAGATAGCTCTTATTATGCACTTTAATAAAAAAACTATCCATTCTGAAATAGATATTGCAAAACATATTCGCAAAGGCCTCCCCTTCAAAATTGTTGAAGATATTTGTTTAGTGCTTCAAATTTCACAAAATGAACTCTCACAATCCATTGGTATTAACGTCCGAACCCTAGCCAGACGCAAAAAAGAAAATAAATTACATGCGGATGAAGGCGATAAACTTTACCGCTTAGTGCGAATTTATGCACGTGCAGTTGAAGTCTTTGAAGACAAAAAAACAGCCCTTCGTTGGCTAAACACGCCTAAGACAACCCTGGGGGGAGAAATCCCTCTTTCATTGCTCGATACCGATGCCGGTACTCGAGAAATTGAACAATTATTAGGGCGCATTGAATACGGCATTATTTCTTAATTTTTCTATTGTGTTATTTTATGATTTCGGTCTGGCGCATTGTAAAGCCTAAATATGCAAATTCTGCTTTTGATGGTGAAGGGGCACGTCTGATGGGTGGGCGCTGGAATCATGAAGGAGTTTCTGTAGTTTACACTTCTGAAAGCTTAGCACTAGCCGCCTTAGAGCTTTTTGTACAGATGGATGGGCCACCCTCTATGGCATTAATGTCGATTGAAGCCCAAATACCCGAAAAAGTTTCGATTGAAACACTTGATCTTAATGAACTTCCACAAAAATGGAATGCATACCCTGTTTCAACAACAAGCCAAGAGTGTGGTTCACAATGGATTCTTCAACAACAAACGGCAATTCTTAAAGTTCCATCTGTTATTATTCCTAATGAATTTAATTATTTAGTTAATCACCAGCACGAAGATTTTAAGTATGTTTCTATTAAAGAACCTGTTCCATTTTCATTTGATGCTCGGATGTGGAAGACTTGACCTATCCACCATACTTATTAAGTTCTCGAATAATGACCCAATTCGCATCCAACACGGGATAATTTGGCAAATCCTTGATATCAACCCAAAGAAGAGGTTGCCCTTCACGACCACTGGGTTCACCTTCAAATTGATGAATAAGAAACACTTCTAGAAATACTTGATATTGTAAATAATCGTGAGGAAATTTTAACAAGGGATCAAATACCGTCGGAGTAATACCAATTTCTTCTTGCAGTTCCCGAATCAGTGCTTGTTCAGAAGTTTCATGCGATTCTATTTTCCCGCCTGGAAATTCCCAAAATCCTCCGCCTGCTTTATGCACGGGTCGTTTGGCAATAAGGATTTGATTTAGGGAGTTTTTAATAACCCCAACAGCACATTTCAACATATCATTCTGCATAAAAGAATATGTTTAAGTCTTAATTATCGACAGTCGATCCCAATCGTCCATGACACTGCTTATATTTCTTATTCGAACCACAGGGACAAGGATCGTTTCGACCCACTTTTGGCGCTTTACGCGTAAACGGAGTGGCATGTTCAGCATTTTGGCCGTGACCATCACCGTGACTTAAATCTTGGCCTTCCAGTCCTGTTATTGAAACTTCTGAGAGCCCTATCCCTGCATTCATTGAATTACCCGCCATCGCCACTTCCTGATAATTGGCTGAAAGCAGAGGGGCATCGGCATGAGTAAATTGTAAATCTTGAGGCTCGCCCCCTCGCCATTGACGATCGAAACTGTCAACATCGGACTCCATTTTCAATTGTACCCGGGACAGCAACCCAATAACATCGCGTTTAATCGATTCCAACATGCTGGTAAATAATAGAAACGCTTCACGCTTGTATTCTTGTTTTGGATCTTTCTGGGCATAACTTCTTAAGTTGATACTTTGACGCATGTATTCCATGGTCACCAAATGATCTTTCCACTGGGAATCCAGCACATTTAACATAATGCTTTTTTCAAGATGACGCATACTCTCGGCAGACACTTGCGACTCTTTGGCTTGATAAGCTTTGATGGACTCATCCAATATTTTCTGCTTCAAGGTTTCTTCATGCAAGGAATTATCCGATGCTAACCACTCCGCAATGTCTAATTTCAAATTAAACTCAGATTCAAGCGCCCGCGTCAAACCTGAGATATCCCATTGTTCTTCTAAACTATTGGGAGGAATATATTCTGCCACCACCGCATTTAATACATCCTGACGGATTTCATTAATCACATCAGAAATATCTTGAATGCTCATGAGTTCATCGCGTTGTTGATAAATCACCCGACGTTGATCATTGGCGACATCATCAAATTCTAACAATTGCTTACGGATATCAAAATTATGACCTTCCACTTTACGTTGGGCATTTTCAACGGCGCGCGACACCCAAGGATGGGTTAACGATTCCCCATCTTTAAGCCCCAATTTGCTAAGTAAAGAAGAAATATTTTCCGAAATAAAAATCCGCATCAAGGTGTCTTGCAAAGCTAAATAAAACCGAGTAGAACCGGGATCGCCTTGCCGAGCCGATCGTCCACGTAATTGATTGTCAATGCGGCGCGATTCATGGCGCTCTGTTCCCAGGATGTGCAAGCCACCCGCTTTGACCACTTCATCGTGTCGCTTTTGCCATTCTGCTTTTTCTTCATCGCTGGCGTCCGTTTCTAATTTACCCCCCAACACAATATCCGTTCCACGACCCGCCATATTAGTAGCAATGGTCACTGTGCCCGGTCGACCCGCTTCCGCCACAATATGAGCTTCACGTTCGTGTTGTTTTGCATTCAACACCTGATGTGCAATCTTGCGTTTCTTTAATAAATCGGAAAGAAATTCAGACGTTTCAATGGAAATGGTTCCCACCAACACCGGTTGTTTTCGCTTCGCACAGGATTCGATATCGGCAACAATGGCATCAAATTTTTCTTTTTGGGTAAGATAAATTAAATCTCCCAAATCGGTTCGTCGGCTGGGACGATTGGTGGGAATAACTACCACTTCCAATCCGTATATTTGCTGAAATTCAAAAGCTTCTGTATCGGCTGTCCCCGTCATCCCCGCCAATTTTTCATACAGACGGAAATAATTCTGGAACGTAATAGACGCAAGCGTTTGATTTTCAGCCTGAACTTTTACTTTTTCTTTGGCTTCAATGGCTTGATGAAGACCATCGGACCAACGTCGGCCTGGCATAATACGGCCCGTGTGTTCATCCACAATCAAGATTTGATCGTCTCTGACAATATATTCGACATCGAGTTTAAACAGCGTGTACGCTTTTAAGGCTGCATATAAATAATGCATTAAATAAATATAAGCAGGATCGTAAAGGCTATCGCCTTCTTCCAGCAAGCCTTCTTTAACCAATAATTTTTCAATTTTCTGATGACCCGCTTCCGTTAAAAATGCTTGTTTTGCTTTTTCATCAATGGAATAATCCCCCGGGCCATCCTTTTCCTGTTGTTTTGTTAACAAGGGGATTAATCGATCAAAACGTGCATACAGTTCGGAACTGTCTTGATCAGAACCTGAAATAATTAAAGGCGTTCGAGCTTCATCAATTAATATTGAATCGACTTCATCGACAACCGAATAATGCAATCCACGTTGCACACGTTCTTCCGGTGAAAACACCATATTGTCGCGTAAGTAATCGAATCCAAATTCATTATTCGTCCCATACGTAATATCGGCGGCATACGCGGCTTGTCGTTCCGCACGAGATAAGCCATTCACAATCACGCCTACGCTAAGACCCAGCATTTCATAAATCGGACGCATCCATTCGGCGTCACGCTTGGCCAAGTAATCGTTCACCGTGACTAAATGCGCCCCTTTACCTGTTAATGCATTCAAATACAGTGGCAGAGTGGCCACCAAGGTTTTTCCTTCCCCTGTGCGCATTTCGGCAATTTTACCGTGATGCAATACCATGCCCCCAATAAGCTGCACATCAAAATGACGCATTTTAAGGGTACGGCAGGCGGCTTCTCGCACGGCTGCAAAAGCTTCGGGTAATAGTTCGTCGAGCGTCGTTCCGGCCTGTAATCGATCTTTAAACTCCTGGGTTTTAGCTTTTAATTCAGCGTCGGATAACGCCTGCATGGTGGGCTCAAGCGCATTAATGCTTTCAACAATTTTCCCTAAGCGCTTGATCAATCGATCATTGCGGCTGCCAAATATTTTTCGAATGATTGCATTCATAATCATAGAATTTTTCGCCTACTTCCTCTAATATGTTACGGTCGATATGGATACGGGTCGGCACGGGGACCGACCCCTACAAATTTTAATCAGATCGTAGGGAGCCGGTCCCTGTGCCAACCCAACGTAGGGGCCGGTCCCTGTGCCGGCCCATTGGAATATAGCTTCATTATGGATCCTAAAAATCACACCCTAACAGAACTTTTTGTTAACTCACCAATTTTAAGCGAATTGCTTAAAAAAGTCGAGCAATTGTCAAAATTAAATCGGCTTGTTTTAGAAAAATTAGACCCCCAACTTGCTAGACATTGCAGAGTTTTAAGCTGTAATGAGGGCATTTTAGTATTAAGCACCTCAACCCCCGCTTGGGGACACACCTTGCGATTCAATGAAATCGACATTCTCTCAACCCTTAGAAACTATCCCGAGTGGTGTGGATTAAAGTCCATTCGAATCCGTGTAACTCCTCATGAAGGTTTCGATTCTGAAGCCAGTTCGGCCTTAATACCCAGAACGACGTCTTCGTCTTCCTCTTCTTTATCTTCATCTTCAAGGTTCGCCTTATCCAATGCTGCGGCAGATCTATTAAATATCACTGCAAGCCAAGTTGAAGCGGATCGGCTTAAGAAAGCCCTGTCTAAATTGGCGACGAGGGTCTGTAACGTTTAAAACACCACGTCTGTTCGGTAACGTTTAAAAAAACCTTACGCCTGTAACGATGACGGAGCCATCATACCCGTTTGAGCAGGATAAAGATAAGAAATGGGCGAAGCTTGTTCATCTTCAAAGGTTACAATTTCCCAGGCCGATTTCTTAGCCAACAATGCTCGCAACAAACGATTGTTTAAGGTGTGGCCCGATTTAAATCCTCGGAAGGCACCAATTAAACTATGACCCAGTAAATACAAATCACCCACCGCATCTAAAATTTTATGCTTAACAAGCTCGTCTTCATAACGTAAACCATCTTCATTGACGATCCGATAATCATCCAGAACAATGGTGTTGTTCAAACTTGCGCCTAACCCTAAGTTTTTTGATCGTAACCATTCATATTCAGACAAAAAGCCAAACGTTCGTGCTCGACTGACTTCTTTAACATAGGATGTGGTCGAAAAATCAAAGGTGGCGTCTTGAATGCTATTTTTCATGACGGGATGATCGTAATCTAATTGATACGAAACCTTAAACCCGTTATAGGGCTCTAGACTTACCCATTTATCGCCGTCCTGAATTTTAATTTTTCGTTTAATACGTAAAAATCGTTTGGGTGCGTTTTGTTCTTGAAAACCTGCCGATTGCAGCAAGAATACAAAAGGACCGGCCGAACCATCCATAATAGGAACTTCAGGCGCAGACACTTCCACGACCGCATTATCTATCCCCAGGCCCGCGATCGCGGACATTAAATGTTCCACCGTAGAAATTCGAACCCCGTCCTTTACCAAGGTAGTGGATAAGGTCGTTTCTCCGACATTCTCGGAGAGGGCGCGAATGGAAACCACAGGGTTGCAATCCACCCGACGAAAAAGAATGCCGGAATCGATTGCGCCCGGTTTCAAGGTTAAATAAACCTTTTCCCCCGTATGCACCGCCACTCCCATGGCTCGAATTGTATTTTTTAGCGTTCGTTGCTTAATCACACTCAGCTCCCTCTATGGGTGCGCGTCTTCTCAAAAAGGCTGGAATATCCAGGAAAGGATAGTCCACGTTGGATTCGGCGGCATCGGGCCGCTTCAAAGTTGAACGAACCGGCTCGGGTCTACGTGCAGCGTTCGTTCGATCTAGTTTACTGGCGGACTCCTGCATGGCCGGATGACGCGATTCAAAGGATCGAGACGTCGTACCGCCCTTGCCTAAACCAGTGGCTACAATGGTCACCCGCATTTCGTCTGTCATTTCAGGATCAATGACAGTGCCGACAATAACAGTTGCGTCGTCTGCAGTAAAGCTTTTAACAGCATCCCCAACTTCTTCAAACTCGGCAATGGACATGTCTTGACCGGCGGTGATGTTGACCAATACACCCCGTGCGCCTGCCAGGCTCATGTCATCCAACAACGGACTTGAAATAGCCGCTTCTGCAGCAAGGCGTGCTCGATTTTCGCCAGAAGACACCCCAGTCCCCATCATGGCAATGCCCATTTCCGACATCACCGTACGAACGTCGGCAAAATCAACGTTGATAAGACCGGGTCGGGTAATCAGTTCTGCAATGCCTTGCACAGCGCCTAATAATACATTATTTGCAGATTTAAAGGCATCTAATAAGGTCACGCCTTTCCCTAACACACTCAGAAGTTTATGATTGGGAATAGTAATTAAAGAATCGACGACCTGGCTTAATTTATGAATGCCTTCTTCTGCATATTGCATGCGTTTTTTCCCTTCGAAGGGAAAGGGTTTGGTTACCACCGCAACCGTCAACGCACCAATTTCTTTCGCCACTTCCGCAACGATGGGCGCCCCCCCAGTACCGGTACCACCGCCCATGCCGGCCGTAATAAAGACTAAATCAGCCCCTTCTAAGACTTCATGGATGCGATCACGATCTTCCAATGCACTTTGGCGTCCAATTTCTGGGTTTGCGCCGGCCCCTAGCCCTTTAGTAATGGTGGTTCCCAATTGCAACACTAAACCTGCGTAATCGTCTTCCAAGGCTTGTCTGTCGGTATTTGCCCGAATAAATTCCACCCCTTTAATATTCGCAGTGAGCATATGCTTAATAGCATTGCCACCTCCACCGCCGACACCAATTACTTTTATTACTGCATTTTGCGGAAAATTTTCCGTCAATTCGAACATAAAGGTGCTCCTTAAGTTAAAAATTGCCTTAAGCTAAAAATTGCCTTGGAACCAACTTTTCATACGACTTAAAAAGCCTTTGAAACTCTGGCTCGAAATATGATCAGCACGCGCCGCATGCTGACTCTGGTATCCATAAATAATGAGTCCAACCCCAGTGGCGTAAATGGGATTTTTTACAACGTCTTCCAGTCCACTAATATCGCGTGGAGATCCTAATCGGACAGGAAAATGAAACACTTCTTCGGCAAGTTCTACAATCCCTTGCATGCGCGAACTGCCGCCGGTTAGCACAATGCCCGACCCTAATAATTCTTCAACACCACAACGACGTAATTCAGCGTGAACCAAACTGAATAATTCTTCAAAACGCGGTTCAATGACTTCTGCCAAGGCTACGCGCGATAAGCGTTTGGAAGCACGATCGCCCACCATGGGAATTTCAATAATCTCATCATTATTGGCAATTTTCGTCCAAGCACAACCGTACTGAATTTTAATACTTTCAGCGCTTTGAATAGGCGTTCGTAATGCAACGGCAATATCGTTGGTAACTTGATCACCTGCGATAGGAATCACGGCAGTATGACGAATTGCGCCATCGGTATAAACCGCAATATCGGTGGTTCCACCCCCAATATCTACCAAGCAAACCCCTAATTGCTTTTCATCTTCCGTTAATACCGCATAACTTGAGGCGAGTTGATCTAAAATAATATCATTCACATCTAAACCACAACGTCGAATGCATTTAACAATATTCGTCGCTGCCGCCACGGCACCGGTGACCATGTGTACTTTTGCTTCTAAACGAACACCCGACATTCCAATGGGATCACGTACGCATTCCTGCTGATCAATAATAAATTCCTGAGGTAGAATATGAAGTGTTTTTTGATCGGCGGGAATGGCCACCGCTTTAGCGGCCTCAATCACACGATCGACGTCGTATTGAGTGACTTCCTGATCACGAATAGCAACAATTCCATGCGAATTAAAACTGCGGATATGGCTTCCCGCAATGCCGGTGAAAACCGAGTGGATCTGGCAACCGGCCATCAGTTCCGCTTCTTCTAAAGCTCTCTGGACGGATTGAACGGTCGCATCAATATTGACCACAACGCCTTTTTTTAATCCCCGAGAGGGGTGAGTTCCAACTCCAATGATTTCAATTTGGCCGTCAGCATTGATTTCGCCCACAATAGTCACGACTTTTGAGGTCCCAATATCTAGACCTACTATTAAATTTCTTTCTGGTTTCTTGGGCATCTTTCGATGACCTCCTTACTCCAAACATCCAACGAATCTGCAGAAATCTACAGAAATCTGCAATTAATCTGCAGAAACCCCATTCTCATCAGTAACTGTATCTGCAGGAACCTGATCGATCATTACCTTATCTACATCTGCAGGACTTTTATCTGCAGAAATCCTATCTTCAGTAATCTTCACCTTGTCTGCATGAACCTCAGCAGCTTTTGGCTGTGAATTCATCTGCTGTGCATTCATCTCACTGTTTGTTTTCCAACCAATGGCCAACCCGTTAGTATAACGCAAATCCAAATATCCTATCCTCTTCACTTCCTTCTGAAGTTGATTTGGATAGACCATAACAAAACGAGCCATACGCGCAGCGATGGCCGACTTGCCAATTATAATCGCAATTCCATTATCCAACCTAATTTTTAAAGAACATTCAGGTGAGAAACTCAACTCTGAAATGGTTAAGCCCAAGGGACCCAACATTTCAAGTAATTCAAAGTAATAGTGCAACATTTCTTTTGCATAACGTTCCGGGCCATTAAATACCGGCAATCCCTTAGGAAGCTTAAAGAGTGATTCCAAATCAGGATAAAAAACCCTACCTTCGGTGCTGATGATGCCATGGTCCCCAAACCGAGCAAGAGGCGTTTGTTCGGTAATGGAAACTGAAATGCGATCCGGCCAAACACGCTTAACGCTTACCGAGGCAGTCCAGGGTAATGTGGCTAAGCCTTGCTGCACGGCTTCAACGTTTAATCCAAAAAATCCACCCGACATGTATTTTGAAACGACTTCAGAAATCGATTCTTTCGGTGTCCATTTCAACTCGTGTTGGATCTCCACGGCACGTAAGGGAAAGTGCTCAGGTTGTCTTGCCCAGAATACAAGACTCATTATCCCTCCCATAATAATTCCAATTGGCAGTATCGTAAAAACGACTCGCAATCCCAAAGACATTAGTTAAGTGTCTTCCTTCAATGCAGACTTTAAAACGACCATTTTACTCTAAATTTCATCTCATTCACATCATGTCCGAAGATATAATTAAAAATATGTATGACAACCCTATATTATGCAAATCTTAACTGAAATTAGTTAATTAACAAAGAATAAGGGGTCAGATCTTTTAGGTGTCAGACACCGTTCAGGAAGCAATCGAAATTGATTGGCCTAGGAACGATGTTGACACCTAAAAGACCTGACCCCATTGAGCCGCAACTTTTTTATTCTATGACTTGCACTTTAGAATATTTAAGATCGGTTGGAATGGGTAACCCTAACTTCTTGGCCAAGGTTTTGTTGACCACCGCCTTAAGATTCTTGGGTGTTTGTATGGCAATACTACGTGCTTCTTTACCATTTAATATTTGTGCAACCACCTGTCCTGTGGTTTTACCAATATCAATATAATCAAACCCAACCGCTGCCAAAATTCCTCTCTTAATTAGAGTGGTATCGCTGGTGAAGATGGGTAAAATAACGGGCAAAGTCGGTGAAGAATGTTGTGCCACACTGGCCACCGTTTCAATCGCAGAGACCATGGTATTATCTTGTGGAAAATACAAGGCATCCACTTTTCCTACAATACTTTGCATCGCTTGCGCAACATCCGAAGATTTATTGACTGTGACTTCAACTGCCTGAATACCACGCGCATCCAACATTTTCTTGAGACGAGCAATAGTAGAAACAGAATTTGCTTCAGCGGGGTTGTACATTAAACCCAGCGTTTTCAAATTAGGCAGCATTTTATTCATGATTTCCATTAAACCTTCTAAATGCGGTTCATCCGTGACTCCCGTAATAGGATAGGTGTCCGAAATCAATTTTGCTGCAACGGGATCTGTCACTGCAGTAAAAACAATTGGGATGTGACTTCCTTGTTTTTGAGCCGTGTAAAATAAGGTTTGCGCAGAAGGCGTTGAAATAGCCACCCCTACATCCATGTTCGAACTTAATAGCTTGGTGGCTATTTGCGATGAGGTGCCAATATTACCTTGCGCATTTTCATAAATCACCGTTAAGTTCTTCCCCTCCTCGTAGCCATTGTCTTTAAGGGACTCGAGCATGGAGGTGCGAACCGCATCCAAGGCAGGGTGTTCAACAATTTGGCTGATGCCCACAATCTTATGTTGAGATTGAGGTTGTGATTGCTGCGATGATGACGCAGATTGAACAGGCTCCTCTTTCGATGCGGCATTAAGCGAAAGAGAATAACATGACAATACGATAAAAGCGGCAAATAAAAATGAAAGCATTAGGGCTGAGTGGTGCGCGAATGAAGCATACGTGAATGAAGAATAATCATTATCGAATCGTGAAGGGAATGTTGGGGTGGGTGAACGAGAAGAATGAGAATGAGAAGGAGAAGGAGAAATGTAAGTTTTTAATTTTGGTGATACTGCTGTTAATAATAATGAATGTAAGGATGCTGAACCTAACCGAGTTAAACTGACGTTCGAGATTGGGTGATGTTCGTGTGTATGCATGATAAAGACTCCCATAATTTAAGATGTAGACCAAATGTTTTGATAATTGCACTTAAATAGCGTCTAAAGTAGCAACTAAAATAGTGACTAAATCGATACGAATAGGATAAATAGCTAAACATGGTATTATCTCCAAATCAAATGAATAGGAATTTTTAGTCTAGACAGAATTCGATGGGGCTGTCAATAGGAATCAAAAGTAGAAGGGGTTAGATCCATGTAGGTGTCAGACACCGTTCCTCTAAACGGTGTCTGACACCTACATGGATCTGACCCCATCACCGACCCCATCACCGCCGACCCCTAAAACCCCAACAACCTGACTTCTGTTTTCAAACGAACACCATGGACTTCCCAAACCTTTTCGCTTACAAATTGAATTAAATTTAATACATCTTTGGCCGTAGCATCTCCGTGATTAATAATAAAATTGGCATGCTTGGGAGAAATTTCCGCCCCACCAATGCGATAGCCTTTCAAATTCAGACTTTCTATTAAACGCCCGGCATGATCATTTTGAGGATTCGTAAAAACAGAGCCACAGCTGAATACGCCAATGGGTTGAGTTTCATTACGACGACGTAATAATTGTTTAATGTGTTCCGAAGCTTTACCTGCATCCCCTCTATTAAAACGAAAATATCCCACAATAAACCATTCATCTAAGGGCCCTTCTACGGTTCTATACCCAATTTTATATTCTTTTGGGCTGCGCAGAATACGTTGACCCTTGCGATTCACCACTTCCACTTTTTCCACCACTGTCCAGGTTTCTCCACCAAATGCGCCTGCATTCATTGCTAAGGCGCCTCCCACTGTCCCTGGAATTCCTGCAAAAAATTCGCCTCCTTGCAATCCGTGTTTAACACAAAATTTTGCAAGTTTCGCGCAGGGTAATCCTGCCTCGGCCCGCACAATCACTGACTCTGTTTCTCTATCTCTTCCTTGTACTTTTTCGTGTGCTTGTGCGTGTTCTGAAATTTGTGATCCTTCTGAAACAATGCTAGGGTTACCTTCTCCCATTCCCAAGGTGTGGATGACAGTGCCCGATACGCCTTCATCACTGATCAACACATTGCTGCCCAATCCCAACCATATTAAGGGTTCATCGGGTGGCAAAGTGGGTAAAAATTTCAACAGATCGTCAATGGTTTTGGGACGAAAATAACGCGAGGCCTGGCCTCCAATATGCCAAGAGGTGTGTTGAGCAAGTGGTTCGTTAAATTTAAGGGTGCTGGTCATACGATTCTCTTTTTAGTCAGTTCAAGTCTGTCATCCCAAGCCTTTTGATATTAGGAAAAGCGATTAATCAGTTCAAGTCTGTCATCCCGAGTGCCCCATGGCCGTTGGCCAAAATATCGAAAATGAACTTCAAAATGACAGCATAGGGATTGGTACTGTAGGGGTCGGTCCCCGTGCCGACCCGAATTTTGGGCCGGCACGGGGACCGGCCCCTACGATGCCTAATGATAAAGGGAAGTTCATTAGGAGTTACAAAATGGCTCGGGATGACGGACTTGGACGCTTACCTTTTTTATGGGTCGGCACGAAGACCGGCTCAATCAAATTCAATCTAATCCATCATTCGTGGAAATTTCTGTGAATTTCCCGCCAATTCCAAGGCCAAGGCACCGATATCACCCGCGCCTTGCATTAATAAAACATCGTTATCTCGCAAAACATTGGCTAAAACATCGTACAATTGAGATTTCTCGGGCACAAACACAGGATCCACACGACCCCGTCGTCGAATCGTACCCGACAGCATACGACTGTCCGCCCCAGGAATGGGCGTTTCGCCCGCCGAATAGACATCCAATAAAACTAACGCATCCACGGTCGAAAGTACCGATGCAAAATCTTCAAATAACGCTTTTGTTCTCGTATAACGATGCGGTTGATAGACCATCACCAAACGACGATCGGGCCAACCCGCGCGAATGGCTTCTAACACCACTTGGATCTCTCTGGGATGATGGCCATAATCATCAATCATCAAAATACGCTTGTTATCGGGAATAAATTCACCGAGCACCTGAAAACGTCGCCCTACCCCTTGGAAATTTGCTAGCCCTCGTTGAATCGCCTCGTCTGCAATACCTTCTTCGGTACAAACCGCAATGGCTGCTAGGGCATTTAATGCATTGTGTCGTCCAGGAAGATTCAGTTGGATTTTTAAGGGAGGAAGACTCGGACGCAAAGCTTCAAATTGAGATCGATTAACGTGTTGGGTAAAATTAATCACACGATAATCCGCTTCCGCTGAAAAACCATAGGTGAGTACCGGGCGCGCAATCTCTGGAAGAATCGATTGCACTTCCGGATCATCCAAGCACAATACGGCCAAACCATAAAAAGGTAAGCGATGTAAAAATTGTAAATACGTTTTTTTAAGAATAGCAAAATCATTTTGGTAAGTTTCAAGATGATCGCGATCAATGTTTGTCACGACTGAAATGACCGGCGTTAAATGTAAAAAAGAAGCATCACTTTCATCGGCTTCAGCAATAAAATATTTTCCACCTCCTAAACGCGCATTCGATCCCAAACTGTTTAATCGACCGCCGATAACAAAAGTGGGATCTTGTCCCCCTTCCGCAAACAGACTGGTGACTAAACTGGTGGTGGTCGTTTTTCCATGAGTTCCCGCAATGGCTATCCCTTGTTTAAAACGCATCAATTCAGCCAGCATAGAGGCCCGTTCTACAATGGGGATCCGCAATTCTCTGGCAGCCACGACCTCGACATTGTTCTGCGATACGGCCGTTGAGACCACCACAACATCGCTGTTCTTGACGTTTTCCCCCGCATGCGTATCCCAAATCTGAACCCCTAGGCTCTTTAAGTGCTTAACCATGGTATTCGAGGAAGGGTCCGAACCGGTCACGGTATAGCCCAAATTCAACAATACCTCAGCAATTCCTCCCATCCCCGCACCCCCAATTCCCACCAGGTGGACACGACGGATCCGTCGCATATGGGTGTCGGGAAGCTGATTTTTCAAATTTAAATTAGCCAAATTTACGTTCGCCACTGTACCTAACCTCTACCCTTTATCTCTTCAATAACCTATTTAATAACCTATCGGCAAGTCGATGACTAATCTAAATTCATGATTTTTTCGGATTAATAGTCGACACACGATTATCGCCGTTAACAATGAAATGTCAACAACTTGAAAAGCCTATATAAATCACCAGCAATTATTATTGACGAGACCTTGCTTTTACAGCTGTTTTTTATAACATTAGTCTGTTAAAATGCTCAAGTTCATTATTAATATTTCAACATTAACATTTCGACAAAATAAGTTGCCCAACATAAATTATTTTATTTAACAAAATTTTGGAGAAACCCCATGCCTAAGGAGAAACCTCATGCCTAATAAGAAAATCGCAACCCGAATGACAAGAACTTTTGTAGCCTACACACCAAAGTTGCATGTAAAGAAACCGCTTATAAATAATAAACAGTTTATCTTTAACTCCTGTATTTCCACCGATAAAACCACGGCTGCTTTAATTATAGCTGCGGTAACAGTATCACATTTGGCATTCATGGCAAACGCTATGTCAATGAATTCGGAGAATGTTAATGCACAGAAGAGAGGCAACAACGGTGAAAATAATTTTCAGGCCAACAATAGAAATTCTCAAGCAATGTGTAGAAAGTTTGAAGAGACAAGGCTGAAGCTGCAAACAAAATGTCCGAATGCGACACCCCAAGAGAACCGTGACTATAGAGTATTATTCTTCTCCAAACATTCACGGGCCGGGGTCCATCCCGGGCTTTATATGGTACCCAACAATATTAGAAGTGTTGAAGAATGGCGAAGAATGCAACAATTTGGTATTGACGTAGCCATCCAAAAGGGTGTAATAGGACGCGATTTACATTCTCAACGCTTATTTGCTCAAATTTATGCAAAAGTGTTAAGAAAAACTTTCGAAATCGATCAAACCTATAATGAAGCGGGTCCTGAAGATAGGTTATATCATGATCAGGCCCTGAACTGGTTAGAAAAAAAGATCCTCCCCACTCCATTTGAAAAATTAGGATTAAAGGCGCAACATGCATTTATTAAAAAATTAAATTACATGATTTCAGCTCCTGATGAAAGAAGCTTTGTGGACCCTCTCAAAAAGCAATCCCTTTATCGAACAAAAGAAAGCAACATTAGAAAATCCAGAGCTGTGCCCGATTTACACAAAGGAGATGACTGGCTTGAATTTTTGAGGAAGAATGACCCAGCCAATGTAGAAGTTTATAAGAAATTTGGAGAATATAATAATGAGTTTGTGGGAATGGGTTCTGCCCAAAGAGGTGATTGGTTGGAATTTATAGATAAAAAAGGCAATAAGAAAGTCAGTGCTCTACTGCGTAAGTATTTTCATTGGAATCCAAAACCAAATAAAATTTTAGAATTAATGGATCAATTTTTCAAAACGTTAAATGAAGAGTTGCACGCCTTAAAACAAGGAATTAAAAAAGATCCTTTAGAAGTCGCTGCCTTTGCTCACATGGGGCTTACGGCCATCCATCCTTTTAATGATGCGAATGGGCGAACTGCTCGTGCTTTAATGAATGTTATTTTAGTACAGCATGGGATTGAGCCGGTTGCTTTCTTAAGTAATGAAGCTTATTCCAAGGTTGTGACCCAAGCCGCTGAAGAAAATAATTTTAAGATTTTTGAAGATTTTTTGCGTGCTGAAGTATTAAAAGCAACTAAAGCGGCCAGCGAACTGGATGAAATGGAAGAAGAAATGGAAGTCTGTGTCAAGACTCGTAAAGATGATGAATGTCAGGGATTACTCACTGCTTTTCTACAAAGAATGGAAGGTATCCCCTCCCTTAAAGAGTCTGTTGCAAAACCCGCTCCGCCTAAAGCTCATAGGAAGGAGCCAACCACAGCACAGAAGAAAGCTGCCAAAATGCGCGAACTACGTCGTAAAAAATAATATTATAAAAGATTGTTAATTACGCAGATTAAAGGATTTTTCTGCAAATCTCGGCGACTTCTTTCGCGGCCTTTGGCCTTGCGAATCTTTTAGCAGCCTCTGCCATGGATAATAATTTATCTCGATCCTTCGATAGGCCAACAATAATTTCAGACAATTTTTCAGGGGTTAGATCCTTTTGTTGAATTAACTGTGCAGCGCCAATGGTTTCTAAAAAACGACCATTATACGTTTGATGATCATCAACCCCAAATGGGAAAGGAATAAGAATACTGGCAACCCCAACGGCCGCGAGTTCAGCAACCGTTAACGCACCGGAGCGACAAATGACCAAATCTGCCCAAGCATAGGCTTCTGCCATATTGTCGATAAAAGCATCCACACGCGCCTTAACATTATTGGCGGCATAATCTTTTAATGTAGCATCCAGATGTGCACTCCCCGCTTGATGCCAAATTTCTGGACGTTCATTTTCAGGAATAATTTTGATGGCTTTGGGACAGAGTTGATTTAAGGCTCGCGCCCCTTGACTGCCCCCCACAATTAATAATCGCAAAGGATTCGATGAATTTTGAGCGCGATCTCGATATCGCGCGGAAGGTTCAGGGTAATGCAAAAATTCTTCACGCACAGGATTGCCAGTGAATACAACCGGATTTTCTTTAAGAAAATCTTTCGGGAAACTGTTTGGAAAACCCTCTAATACTTTTTTTGAAAATCTTGCTAATATTCGATTGGTAACTCCAGCAATGGCATTTTGTTCATGCACAACCACTGGGCATTTTAAACACCAAGCAGCAATACCTCCAGGACCTGCTGCAAAACCGCCCATGCCCAATACAAGATTTGGTTTAAAATGATGGATAATTTTTAAAGCTTGTATTAATGAAATTAGTAATCGAACAGGGGCAAGCAAGCGTTTCAACAATCCTTCACGTCGGACGGCCGTCACTGTAATATAATGAATCGGAATTTGAGCTTTCGGGATAAGCGTCGCCTCAAGTCCCTGTTTTGTACCCAGCCACTCAACAATCATTCCTTCTTTTTGAAACTCATGCGCAACGGCTAAGGCCGGGAAAACATGCCCCCCCGTGCCTCCTGCCATTATCAAAATACGATGATTTTTCATTGAAATCCTTCTAAGATTTTTTTCAACATACACACAACCTCAGAATTAGGTTATCTAAATAATTAATAACTAGATTACCCAACACTATCCACAGGTCTCAACTTTCTCAATATTATCCGCTTTTTACCGGATTATAAAATGAAGAATTTTAATTATACTCTGGTCTTGGCCCCCCTTGAATCTTTTGTCTATTTTGTCTACAATAGACAAATAAGACATCTTTCTACTTTGGGGGGAGTATATGCATACGTTTACGGCCAGTGAAGCAAAACAAAATTTTGGGGAACTATTGGATTCTGCTAGACAACATCCAGTTAGGATCGAGAAACAAGGCAGACCTTTTGTAGTTGTCATTTCTCAAGAAACATTCGAAGCTCTCGAAGATGCCTATTGGAGTTTAATGGCCAAAAAAGCTTCAAAGGAAGGTTTCTTAGGTGTAGAAAAAAGTGAAGAATTTTTAAAGAGAATGCGGGAAAGGAATTTAAAGGATAATGAGGAAGTTAAATCTAAGTAAGCAATCAGTTAAATTCCTAGACAAATTAATTCCTAAACATTTTTTCCAAATTGATAATAAACTTGAAAAACTAAAGGAGAACCCATTACCGGAAGATAGTGTAAAACTAAAAGGCGGGGTAGAAAAAAATTTCAGAGTTGATGTTGGTGAATACCGAATTATCTATCGTTGGGATGAAACTATCTTATATATCGAACTCATCGGCAAA